>Ga0326727_10000709_pt1 | contig 134190 bp, 116 predicted proteins | sample MB2enrmetagenome_FD_207643 | JGI IMG/M metagenome (GOLD analysis project Ga0326727, IMG submission 207643) | Lab enriched peat soil microbial communities from McLean, Ithaca, NY, United States - MB29MY | ecosystem: Environmental > Terrestrial > Soil > Wetlands > Peat | place: USA: New York... | reverse complement strand
CGTATCAACATGCGCGAGCAGTTGATTCGCGAGGTCGAGATCATTCCGCTCGAGGTGGTGGTGCGCAACGTCGCCTCCGGCTCGCTGGCGACGCGGCTCGGGATCGAGGAAGGCACGCAGCTGCCGCGCTCGATCATCGAGTTCTATTACAAGAACGACGCGCTCGACGACCCGATGGTGTCGGAAGAGCACATCACCGCTTTCGGCTGGGCGACCCCGCAGGAAATCGACGACATCATGGCGCTCGCCATCCGCGTCAACGACTTCCTCACCGGCCTGTTCCTCGGCGTCGGCATCCGTTTGGTCGACTTCAAGATCGAGTGCGGCCGCCTGTGGGAAGGCGACAACATGCGCATCGTCGTCGCCGACGAGATCAGCCCCGATTCATGCCGCCTGTGGGACGTCAAGTCCAACGAGAAGCTCGACAAGGACCGCTTCCGGAGGGACCTCGGCGGCATGATCGAGGCCTACACCGAGGTCGCGCGCCGCCTCGGCGTGGTCCAGGAGAGCGACGAGGCGCCGCGCGTCGCCGGGCCGCGACTGGTGCAATAGGGGGGCCCGCGGCGGCCCCGCGCCGCCGCTACCCGAGCCGTTTGGCGAATAATTCCAGCGTCCGCGCCTTGGCGAGGGCGGCGCTCGGCGCATGGTAGGGCGGCCAGCCTTCGCGATTGAACGCGTGCCCCGCGCCCGGATAGAGGAAGACTTGCGCGTCGGGATGCGCGGCGGCGACCGCGCGCACGCCGGCGGCGGGGATGTGCTCGTCGGCCTCGCCAAAATGCAGCATCACCGGAACGCGCGGCTTTAGGTGGTTGAGGCCGATGACGCCCCCGCCGTAATAGCCGACGGCGGCGGAGAGGCCGTCGACCTGCGCGGCCGCGACCCAGGCCAGCGTGCCGCCGAGGCAAAAGCCGACGATTCCGACCTTGCCGGCGCTTTTCGCCGCTTCGACCGCGGCGGCGAGGTCGACCAGCGTCGCTTCGCGCGGGATCTTCTCCAACAACGCCCGGCCGCGCGCGAGGCCGTCGGCGTCGTAAGCGAGCTCGGCGTCGCGCTCGCTGCGATCGAAGATCGCCGGCGCGACCGCGAGGTAGCCCTCCGCGGCGTAGCCGTCGGCGACCGCGCGGATATGGGCGGTGACGCCGAAAATCTCCTGCACGACGACGACGCCGCCGCGCGGCCGGCCCTCCGGCGCGGCGCGCCAAGCGCCGAGCTCGAAACCGTCGACCGCCTTCAGCCGGATCCACTCGCCCATGGCCGAACTCCCCGATTGAAGCCAAGCGCGGCGCGAACCCGCCGGCGCGCGCGATGGTAGGCGGCGAGCGGCGAGCAGGGCAAGGCGGCCGTCGCCGATCGGGGCGGCGCGCACGATTTGTTGAAAGAAAACGGCGCCGAACCGATCGGCGCCGTCGCCAATTCGCGTCGGCCGCGAGCGGCCGCGGCTTCAGTACTTGCGCACCAACGGCGCCGGCGCATAGCTCGGCTCCTCGCCGATCATCCAGCGCAAGCCGATGCGGAAGTCGTTGGAGGCGAGATCGTTCTTGGAGCTGATGGCGTAGCCGCCTCCGCAATTAGCGATGTCAAACCCGGTCGTCGCGCCAACCGCCAGGCAGTGCAACGTCCCGGTGGAGAACTTGCCGTAGTCGAGGTAGCGGTAGCTGAGATCGAGCTTGAGGTTCGGCGTGACATTGAAGCTCAGTCCGCCCGTCAGGTCCCAGGCGAAGTTCCACTTGCCATGGTCGTCCGCATAGCCGCCGCCCGGATATCCCGTACCGCCGGCGGTGTTGCCTGGATAGTTGGCGCTCGTGTCGCTGAAACCCGACAGCCTGTTGTAGGAAAAGCCGACGCCGGCGCCGACGTAAGGCGTGATTCCCCACCAAGTGCCCATGTCGACGTAACCGTTGAACATGGTGATGGCCGACCAGAGGTTGGCGCGATAGGAGTCGTCGTATTGCTGGGGGCCCACATGACTGCCGACGGCGTTCGGCTCGTTGATGACTTCGAGGGCCTGGAACGGGGCGCCGCCACGGTACTCCTCGGTGACGTCGGCGCGGAACCAATTGTTGAACTGGTAGCCCAAGCCAATATCGAAAATGCCGAAGTCGGAGACCTTCGAGTTGTAAAACTTGTTGGTCCCCGCGGCGTCGAAGTCGGTTCCCAGTTCATCGGTGACCAGGTCGGGCGATTGCTTGAGATTTGGCGAGCTGGCGTTGGCGCCGATCCCGACGTCGCCGCGCAGATACCAGCCGCTGAATTCGGCCGCAGGGGACGGGAGCGGTTCGAGCGCCGGCGCGGGCGGCAAGAGATCGGCGGCGACCGCGGCATGGCACAGGGCGATGAGCGCGCCGCCGGCGAGCATGAGGGCCTTCAACTTGGCCATGACGAAACCCCTTCGTTCGACGCGCTCCGAGGAGGTCGGCGCGCAGCTAAAGCGAAGATGAAGTTGCCATGGAGATGTTAATGCCAGCTTAACCCTAAAAATTCACCTTAACGAAAGGTTACCATCGGCCTCCCACCGCCTCCCTGCCCGATCGAAACAATATCTCGCCGCCCCTCGCCGCTTGTTATCAAGTTATATTTTTGCAGACGCTAAAATGACTTTTCAGGCGCGCGCTCACCAGGGCAAAGGAAAGTCTAGCGGGGCTCGCGTCGGCGCCGCTTTACGCCGACAGCGCGTCGCGCAAGCTCGCCAGCGAGGCGCGCTGGCGCCCCGCGGCGTCGAAATTGTCCGGAGCGAGCCAGGCTTCGAAAGCGGCGCGGCGGAGCGGCCATTGCGAATCGATGACCGCGTGCCAGGCGGTGTCGCGGTTGCGGCCCTTGACGATCATGTGCTGGCGGAACACGCCTTCGAAGGCGAAGCCGAGCCGCAGCGCGGCGCGCCGGGACGGCGCGTTGAGCGCGTCACACTTCCATTCGTAGCGGCGATAGCCGAGATCGTCGAAAATGTAGCGCGCGAACAGATATTGCGCCTCGGTGGCGCCCGGCGTGCGCTGCAGCGCCGGCGTGTAGAGCACGGCGCCGACCTCGGCCACGCGATGGTTCGGTTCGACGCGCATCAGCGCCTGATAGCCGACCGCGCGCTGAAGCGCGTTGTCGACGACGGCGAAGAACAGCGGGGCCTCCGACGTCGCCTTGGCCGCGAGGTTCGCCTTGAAGACGGCGGGATCCGCGAAAGGGCCATCGGCGAGATAGGCCCACAGCCGATCCTTCCCGCCGCCGCCCGCGCCCTCGAACAGCGCGTCGGCGTGCCGCTCCGCGTCGAGCGGAGCGAGCGTGACGAAGCGTCCGCGCAAGACGACGCGTTTGGGGCGCGGGGCGGGCCGCGCGTCGACCGGCGGGCCGACTGGCGGATCGTCCAAGTCTGCGCTCACCGGCGGCTCCGACTGCCGCGGGTTAATGATTGTGGCGCGGCGGGGGCATCGTCTGCGCCAGCCGCTGGTACTTCACCGCCGGCTTCAGCACCATCCCCTCGTCGAACTGGGCGACCATCTCGCGCTGGATCTGCTGCCAGGGCGTCTGGCTCGCCGGATAGGGGTAGCCGTCGCGCATGAGCGCGGCGCGGCGCGCCGCCAGCTCCTCGTCGGAGATGAGGATATCGGCGGAACGGCGCCTAAGGTCGATGCGGACGCGGTCGCCGGTGCGCAAAAGCGCCAGGCCGCCGTTCGCCGCCGCCTCGGGCGCGGCGTTGAGGATCGAGGGCGACCCCGAGGTGCCCGACTGCCGGCCGTCGCCGCCGCAAGGCAGCGCGGCGACGCCCCGCTTGAGGAGCGTGCCGGGTGGCAGCATGTTCACCACCTCCGCGCCGCCGGGATAGCCGATCGGTCCGGCGCCGCGCATGAACAACATGCACTGCTCGTCGATCGCGAGAGCGGGATCGTCGATGCGGCGGTGGTAGTCCTCGGGCCCGTCGAACACGATCGCGCGCGCCTCGAACGCGTCAGGATCGTCGGGATTGGAGAGGTAGCGCCGGCGAAACTCCGCGTCGATCACGCTCGTCTTCATGATCGCGCTGTCGAACAGATTGCCGCGCAGGACGATGAAGCCGGCGTCCGGCTTCAGCGGCGTTTCGATGGCGTAGATGACGTCGCGGTCGGTCACGGCGCGGTCGGCGCAGTTGGCGCCGATCGTCTTGCCGTTGACGGTGACGGCGTCCTCGTGGACCAGGCGCCGCTTCATCAGCTCGTTGACCACGGCCGGCACGCCGCCGGCGCGGTGAAACTCTTCGCTGAGATACTTGCCCGCCGGCTGCATGTTGACGATCAGCGGCGCCTCGCGGCCGATCGTCTCCCAGTCGTCGATGGACAGCGCGACGCCGATGTGGCGGGCGATCGCGTTGATGTGGATCGGCGCGTTGGTCGAGCCGCCGATCGCGCTGTTGACGACGATCGCGTTCTCGAACGCGGCGCGGGTGAGGATGTCGGAGGGCTTCAGGTCCTCCCACACCATCTCGACGATGCGCCGCCCCGTCTCGTAAGCGATCTGCCCGCGTTCGCGGTGCGGCGCCGGGATCGCCGCGCACCCGGGGAGGCTCATGCCGAGCGCCTCGGCGAGCGCGTTCATGGTCGAGGCGGTGCCCATGGTGTTGCAATGGCCGATCGAGGGCGCCGAGGCGGCGGCGATCGCCATGAACTCCTCATTGTCGATCTTGCCCTTGGCGATGTCGGCGCGCGCGCGCCACAGCGCCGTGCCGGCGCCGGTGCGCTCGCCGTCGCGCCAACCGTTGATCATCGGCCCGCCGGACAGCACGATGGCGGGAATGTTGACCGTCGCCGCCGCCATCAGGCAGGCGGGGGTGGTCTTGTCGCAGCCGGTGGTGAGCACGACGCCGTCGAAGAAGTAGCCCATCAGGATCTCGACCAGGCCGAGATAGGCGAGGTTGCGGTCGAGCGCCGCGGTCGGTCGGCGGCCGGTCTCCTGGATCGGGTGGACGGGGAACTCGAACGGCACGCCGCCCGCGGCGATGATCCCGTCGCGCACGCGCTTGGCGAGATCGAGGTGATGGCGATTGCACGGCGACAGGTCCGAGCCGGTCTGGGCGATGCCGATGATCGGCTTGCCCGAACGCAATTCTTCCGCCGTGACGCCGAAGTTGAGGTAGCGTTCGACGTAGAGCGCAGTCATCCCGGGATCGTCGGGATTGTCGAACCAAAGCCTCGAGCGCAGCCGCCGTTCGCCCTTCTTGGCGTTGTTGTCCGACCCGGAGGCGCCGCCCTTGGATTCCATTCGTTCCGTCCTATCGCGGCGCGATTCGTCGAAAGACGCGCCGCCGCCGTCCTTACCACGCCGAAAACCACGCCGCGAATCAAGGACGCGTCGGCGAGGCTTCAAGCGAGCGGCGCGCCGTGCTATGGGCCGAGGGGTCCGCGCGCCCGTAGCTCAACTGGATAGAGTATCGGTCTTCGAAACCGAGGGTTGGGAGTTCGAGCCTCTCCGGGCGCGCCATTTTCCTTGTCAGCACGCTTGCGCGCGCTCGCGCGCAAGCGTGCGGAGGTTCTTAATGGTCCCGAACGGGCCGCCTTGACTTCCCCGGCGCTTGCCGTCAGGTTCGCGCGCCCTCGTCGCGGAGCGCCTTCATCGTATGTTGATATGCGCACCTATTTGAGCTTCGAAGCGCCGGTGGCTGAGATCGACGCGCGCATCGACGAATTGCGCGCGCTCGTCGCCAAGGGAGACTCGGCCCCCTTGGAGGAGGAGATCGCCAAGCTCGAGGCGAGATCGGCCAAGGCGCTCGCCGAGCTCTACGCGACGCTGACGCCCTGGCAGAAGACCCAGGTGGCGCGTGTCGTCGAGAGGCCGCACTTCTCCGATTACGTCAAGGGTCTGATCGAGGACTTCACTCCGCTTTCCGGCGATCGCAAGTTCGGCGAGGACGCGGCGATCGTCGGCGGGCTCGGGCGCTTCCGCGGCGCGCCGATTTGCCTGATCGGCCACGAGAAGGGCGAGGACACCGCCGGCCGCCTGAAGCACAATTTCGGCATGGCGCGCCCCGAAGGCTACCGCAAGGCGGCGCGTCTGATGGAGCTCGCCGACCGCTTCGACCTGCCGGTCGTCTCGCTGGTCGACACCGCCGGCGCTTGGCCGGGCGTCGACGCGGAGGAGCGCGGCCAAGCGGAGGCGATCGCGCGCGCCACCGACACCAGCCTCGCCCTCGGCGTCCCCAACGTCGCGGTGGTGATCGGCGAGGGCGGCTCGGGCGGCGCGCTGGCGATCGCCGCCTGCAACAAGGTGCTGATGCTCGAGCACGCGATCTACACCGTCGCCTCGCCCGAAGCGGCCGCCTCGATCCTGTGGCGCGACTCCTCGCGCGCCGAGGACGCCGCGATGAGCATGAAGTTCACGGCGCAGGACCTGTTGAAGTTCGGCATCATCGACGGCGTCGTCCCCGAGCCGGTCGGCGGCGCTCATCGCGACCCCACAGCGGCGATCGCGGCGACCGGAAAGGCGATCGACGCCTCGCTCGACGCGCTGGGCAACCTGTCGCGCGACGATTTGCGCGACGCGCGGGCGGAGAAGTTTCTCGCCATGAGCCGCAAGCTCTGAGAACCGCCGCCCGCCCCGATCGCGCCGATCTTCACCCTGTCCAACGAACCCCGCAGGGCGATTAACGCGTTGGAAAGGTTAGCGGCGCGTCATCCCGAACGTGGACTTTTGCGCGATGATCGGCTAAGCCCATGCGGGCGGACAGGAAGCGATGACGTTGCACCGATGGCGAAACCGGATATTCGCGCTTAGCGTTGCGGTCGCGGCGAGCGCGCTCGGCGCCGCCTGCGTCGACGACGAGCTGAGCGACGTCTCCGGCCGCTCGCTGCAGCCGATTTCGCCCAAGACGCTCGCGTTGATGGACCAGATCAACACGACCCCCTCGGCGCCGGCGCTCATCCGCACCTACAAGCAGGAAGCCGAGCTCGAAATCTGGAAGATGAACTCGGACGGGCAGTACGCGCTGCTCAAGACCTATCCGATGTGCCGCTGGTCGGGTCAGCTCGGCCCGAAGACGCGCGAAGGCGACATGCAGGTGCCCGAGGGATTTTACACCATCACTCCGGGACAAATGAACCCGAACTCGCACTATTATCTTTCGTTCAACGTCGGCTATCCCAACGCCTATGACCGCGCGCTGGGACACACCGGCGGCAACATCATGGTGCACGGGATCTGCTCTTCGGCCGGCTGCTTCTCGATGACCGACGCGCAGATCGGCGAGATTTACGCCATCGCCCGCGAGGCGTTCAACGGCGGCCAGCGCGCGATCCAGATGCAGTCGTTCCCGTTCCGGATGACCGCCGAGAACCTCGCCAAGCACCGCCTCGACCCCAACATCGCCTTCTGGAAGGAAATCAAGAACGGCGCCGACCATTTCGAGGTGACGAAGACCGAGCCGCAAGTGCTGGCGTGCGGCAAGCATTACGTCTTCGGCGCCCACACCGACTACGACGTCGACGCCAGCGCCCCCTGCCCGGCCAATCTCGAGCGCGACGACCAGGTCGAAGCGGCGGTCGCCGAGAAAGAGGCGAGCGACGACGCGGCGGTGGCGACGCTGATCGCTCAGGGCGTCAAGCCGGTGCGGATCGTCTATCGCGACGGCGGCCAGAACCCCGCCTTCGCCGGCAAATTTGACGACGTCAGCGACCCCGACGCGCTAGCCGCCGGGCCGACCGAGGTCGCCCTCGACGCTTCCGGCAAGCCGATTCCGCCCCCGGCGCCGCCGCCGGCGCCGGCGCTCGCCGCCGCGCCCGCCGCCGCCTCGGTCCCGGCGACGGCGACGAGTTCGGCGACCGCGACCGCGACGCCTTCGCCGTTCGGCTTGGTCGGCGCCGCCGCCGACAGCAGCGGGAACGCCGTCAAGAGCTGGTTCGGCTTTGGCGGCGGCGCCCCGGAGAGCCCGGCGATCAAGGTGTTCGAGCCCGAGCAACCCATTCCCACCGACGCGCCGCTGCCGCCGCGCCGCTCCGCCGCCCTCAAGCCGGGACCGCAGGCGTCGAACGGCGCGCCCGAAGCGCTGAAGGTCGCCGCCGACGCGGCGGCGTCGAGGCCGTAGGGGCGAGGGGCGCCACAGGGGGCGTCGCCCTCAGCCGAGCCGCTTCTCCATCACCGCGAAGGTCGGGCGCGCGTAGCTGGGGTGGGCGGCTTCTTTGGTCGCGGCGAATCCCAATGCGGCGAACAGGCGGCGGTTTTCTTCAAGGACGAGACGCACGTTGAGGCGCAGGCGCGCCAGGCCGCGGCGGCGCGCCTCGGCCTCGGCCGCCGCGAGCAGAACATGCGCCGCGCCGCGGCCGCGCCAGCGCGGACGAACCGCCAGGCGGCGGAGAAAGAGCCCTCCTTCGCGCTCCGTCCACAACAGCGCGCCGATGAGGGCGCCCTCCGCCTCGAGCGCCGCGCCGCCGCCTTCGTCGAGACTCGCCGCCACGTTTTCGGCGGTCTCGCGCAAGGCCGACGAGGGCGGATCGGTGGCGACGGGCTGGGCGGCGAAAGCTTCGCGGATCAGCGCCGCCGCCGCCGCCGCGGCCGCGTCGTCGCGCGTGAGCGCGCGAGCGCGCCAGGGCGCGCCCGCGTCGAGCGCGGTCCGAGCTTCGGCGAGATCGCCGCCCGTCACGCCGCCACTCCGACGTCGCTCCAGTCGAGCACGACCTTGCCGGCGCGGCCGGAGCGCATGGCCTCGAAGCCTGCGGCGAAGTCGCGCGTCGGCAAGCGATGGGTGACGATCTTGCGCACGTCGAGGCCGCTTTGCAGCATGGCGATCATCTTGTGCCACGTCTCGAACATCTGACGGCCGTAGATACCCTTGATGGTCAGCAATTTGAAGACGATCTTGGTCCAGTCGACCGGCGCCGGCCTCGCCGGGATGCCGAGCATGGCGATGCGGCCGCCCATCACCAGGTGGTCGGCGAGCTGGTCGAAGGCGGCGGGCGCGCCGCTCATCTCCAGGCCGACGTCGAAGCCTTCCTTCATTCCCAGCCGCGCCATCACCTCGGCGAGGTCCTCCTTCGTCACGTCGACCGGAACGACGTCGGCGACCTCGGCTGCGAGCTTGAGGCGCGCGGGATTGACGTCGGTGATCGCCACATGGCGCGCGCCGACGTGGCGCGCCACCGCGCCGGCCATGATCCCGATCGGCCCTGCGCCGGCGATCAGCACGTCCTCGCCGACCAGATCGAACGCCAGCGCGGTGTGGACGGCGTTGCCGAGCGGATCGAGGATCGCGCCGAGCTCGTCGTCGATCTCGTCGGGCAGCGGCACGATGTTGAAGGCGGGGATGCGCACGTATTCGGCAAAGGCGCCGGGGATGTTGACGCCGACGCCGCGCGTCTCCGGGTCCAGGTGGAAGCGCCCGCCACGCGCGGCGCGGCTGTTCATGCCGATCACATGGCCCTCGCCGGAGACGCGCTGGTCGACCCGCAAGTTGCGCACGTTGGCGCCGACCTCGGCGATCTCGCCGGCGTATTCGTGGCCGACGATCATCGGCGTCGGCACGGTGCGCTGGGCCCATTCGTCCCAGTTGTAGATGTGCAGGTCGGTGCCGCAGATCCCCGTCTTACGCACCTTCACCAGCACGTCGTCGGGGCCGATGCTCGGCGCCGGCTCGTCGCGCAGCCACAGGCCGGGCGCCGGCTGCAGTTTGACCAACGCTTTCATGGCGGCTTCGTCCTTCGATAGGTCAGATCGCGCCGACCACGCGGCCGGCGTCGGCGAAGGCGGAAATCGCGAACTCGACGTCGGCCTCGCTCAGCGCGGCCGACAATTGCGCGCGGATGCGCGCCGCGCCCTGCGGCACCACCGGATAGAAGAAGCCGGCGACATAGACGCCGCGCTGATCGAGCGCCGCCGCCATCGCCTGCGCGACCCGCGCCTCGCCGAGCATCACCGGAACGATCGGCGTCGTTCCCTCGGGGACCGCGAAGCCGGCGCTCGCCAGCCCCTCGCGGAAGCGCCGGGCGTGGCGCGCGAGCTTCGCCCGCCGGTCGTCAGAGCGAATGGCGATCTCCAGCGCCTTCAGCGAGCCGGCGACCACCGGCGGCGCCAGGCTGTTGGAGAAGAGGTAAGGACGCGCGCGCTGGCGTAGGAGGTCGACGATCGGCTGCGCGGCGGCGACGAAGCCGCCCATCGCGCCGCCGAGAGTCTTGCCGAAAGTGCCGGTGACGATGTCGACCCGCCCGCCGACGCCGGTCAGCGCCGGCGTGCCGCGGCCCTTGTCGCCGAGATGGCCGGTGGCGTGGCAGTCGTCGACCAGCGTCAGCGCGCCGTAACGCTCGGCCAGATCGCAGATCGCCGGCAGCTTGGCGACATGGCCGTCCATCGAGAACACGCCGTCGGTGGCGATCAGCTTGAAGCGCGCGCCCGCCGCGTCGGCCTCCTTGAGCCGATCTTCGAGCGCGTTCATGTCGCCGTTGGCGTAGCGGTAGCGCCGCGCCTTGCTCAAGCGCGCGCCGTCGATGATGGAAGCGTGGTTGAGCGCGTCGGAGACGAGCGCGTCCTCCGCGCCGAGCAGCGGCTCGAACACGCCGCCGTTGGCGTCGAAGCAGGCGGCGAAGAGAATGGCGTCGTCCTTGCCGAGATGGCGGGCGATCGCCTGTTCGAGCTGGCGATGCAGCGTCTGCGCGCCGCAGATGAAGCGCACCGAGGCCATGCCGAAGCCGAACTGGTCGAGCGCGCGCTTCGCCGCCGCGATCACCTCGGGGTGGTCGGCGAGGCCGAGGTAGTTGTTGGCGCAGAGGTTGAGCATCTCGCGCGCGCCCGCTTCGCCGGCGACGCGCACGCGCGCGCCCTGCGGAGAGACGAGCGTTCGCTCGCGCTTGGTCAGGCCGGCAGTGTCGATCTCGGCGAGCGTCGCGTGGACATGGCTGAGAAAGGCTTCGGACACGTCGCCGCCTCCATTCCGTTATATAGGAAATTCCATTATAACGGACGGAGATACCTGTCCAGAGGAAATCAGCCGTAGAGCACGACCAGCACGCCGCGCGCTTCTCCGGGACCGGCGTTGGCGATGCGGTGGGCGACGTCGGCGGGGTAGCGCGCGGTCTCGCCCTTGACGAGGCGGCTCTTCGCCTCGCCGCTGATGATCTCGAAGGTTCCCTCGATCGCGGTGAAATGCTCGAAGGCGCCGCCGGCGTGCGGCGCGCTGTCGAGGGCGCCGCCGGGCGCCATGGCGATCTCGTACCATTCAGCCGCGCCGGCGAGCCGCGGCGGGCCGAGGATGCGCAGGCGGCAACGGCCGTCGGCGGCGTGGATCTCCGGCGTCGCGGCCGCGGCGACGATCTCGATCGCGCTTTTCTCCTGCGGCCCCTCGGCGCCTTGCAGAAGATCGGCGAACTCGAGCTTCAGCGCCCGCGTCAGGCTCCACAGCACCGCGAAGGTCGGGTTGGCCTGGCTCCGCTCGATCTGCGACAGCATCGACTTCGACACGCCGGAGCGCGCCGCGAGCTGCTTGAGCGTAAGGCCCAGCGCGGCGCGCCGCCGTTGCACCACCGGCCCGATTTCGGGAGCGGGCTTGTCGTTCATGATCGTCAACCCATAGCACATCGGCGGCGCGCGTCGTAGCAGCGCTCACGCCCGCGCGATGATCTCGCGCAGGAAAGCGACGTGGCGGGCGAAGGCGGCGCGGCCGGCGGCGCTCGCCTTGACGACGGTGCGCGGCCGGCGGCCGGCGAAGGTCTTGGCGACCTCGACGTAGCCGGCGCGGGCGAGATGGTCGAGGTGGGCGCCGAGGTTGCCGTCGGTCGCGCCGGTCAGCGCCTTCAGCCGGCCGAAGTCGAGCCCCGCGTCGTCGCGCGGCAGCGCGGTCAGCGCCGCCATGACGCGCAGGCGGACCGGCTGGTGGATGATCTCGTCGGGCGCGTCCATGCCGTCACGCCCGCCGCATCCACAGGCCGGCGACGATCAGCGCGCCGCCGTTGACGATGGTCAACGCCAGCCAATAGGCGTCGCCGGCCCACAGGTAGGCGGCGACCGTCAGCGTCGTCGCGCCGAGCCCGATGGCGAGGAACGCCGCGCCGAACCACAGGCCCGCGACCGCATAGCCGAACTGAAACAGCGTCGGCCAGAAGGCGGCGGCCTGGCGCGGCCCGAGGTCGCCGATCACGTCCGCCCAGATCCAGCCGAAGCCGTAGAAAAGCGCGAAGGTGGCGATGAGCCGCAGCGGCGCGCGCCTCTTTTGGCGAAACGCGTCGCGCAGCAGCAGCAGGGTGAGGCCGACGCCGACGAGGTCGACCACGATCCATCCCGACGCCGCCAGCTTGGGAAAGGCCCAGAACAGCCCGCGCCGCGCGAATTGCAGCGCGCCCCACAGAATGAAAATGTCGCCGGCGCGGCGATAGACGCGCGACTGCTTGACCCGCGCGACGATCCCGTCGACCTCGGCGAGCGCCGCGCTCGCTTCCTCAGAGCTGATGGTCATGGCGCGCCAAGTCCGCGAGCGGGCGGCGCGCAGACGAAGCGGACGACCGTCGGCCAGCCGGCGCCGAGGCCCGCCGCGTCGAGCGCGCGACGGAACTGGGTCAGCGTCCGGCCCCAGAATGCGCCGGCGAACAAGCCCCCCGCGAGCGCCGTCGCGCTGGCGATCTCGGCGTGGACGGCCGGGTCGGCGACGATCGCCAGCGCGGCCGCGCCGACGTACTTGACCGAAAAGGCGACGAGGATCAGCGCCAGCGACAGCGGCGAGCCCGGAACGATCATGCTCGCGCCTTCCGGCGTCAGGCGCGGCGCCGGCGTCAGCGCGGCGAGCGCGCGCCCCGCGGCTAGGCCCGCGGCGAAGCCGGCGACGAACAGCGCCAGATCGAGGCCGAGGCCGCGCGACCCGACGAGGCCGTCGAGCCCCCAGAGGAGGAAGGCGATCGGCACCAGCAGCGCGCGGCTCGGCGCGACCTCCCGCGGCCGCAGGGCGACCAGGCCACGCGAGAGCAGGAAGGCGAACAGAACCCACACCCACAGCGGCGTGTGGCTGACGACGACGTAGAAGAGCATCCGCAAGCGCCTCCGTTTCGCTGGGGCTCAGGGCCGCTTGGCGGCGTCGACGATCGCGTCGAGCGCCGCGGGTTGATGGACGACGCCCATGTGGTCGACGCCGGGAAGAAGCGCGACCGTCGCGCCGAGCGGGGCGACGAACTCCTGGTAGGCCGGCGCGTTCATCAGCTCGTCGTCGGCGCCGGCGATCAGCGCGATTCTGCCGGCCGCCGCCTTGAGCGCGCCCTGCCAGTCGCGCGGCGGGCCATAGTTGACGAGCAGCCGGAACGAGTAGCGCGAGACGACGACCTTCGCCGCCTCGGGCGAAATGGCGAAAGCGATGACGGGCAGCGATTGCGCCCAGTCGATCCCGAGGCGACCGAGCAGCGTCAACGCAAGGATGCGCGGAATGTCAGGCGCCGCCCACAGGCCGGCGCCTTCCGACGGGCGGTTGGTCGGCGCGTCGTAGCCGAGATAGGGCGCGAGCAGCACGAAGCGATCGAACGCGCCCGCGAGCGGCCCGGCGGCGACGCGCAGCGCGAAGCCGCCGCCTGCCGAGTGGCCGATCAGCGTCAGTCGCGCCGCCGGATAGGCCTCGCGCAGATGAGCGAGGAAGTCGGCGAGGTCGGCGTCGAGCTGGCCCAGATAGGCGATGTCGCCGCGCGTCCCCGAAGCGCCGTGGCCGCGCGCGTCGATGGCGACGGCGGCGAAGCCCGCCGCGGCGAGCGCCTTGCCGACCGCGTTCATTTCGTCGGAGGAGGCCGACGAGCCGTGGCAGAGTATCGCCAGCCGATCGGTCGCGCCGCCGGCGGCGGGATAGAGCCGATAGGCGAGCCAGGTCCCGTCGCGCGCTTGGAAACGGCTGAACTCGGGCTTGCCGGCCTGATCGATCGCCCGCGCGCCGGCATGGATCGAGGCGAGCGGCGGCGGCTGGGTCAGCGGCGTCGCCAGCATGACGCCGAGCGCGAGCGCGGCGACGCCGAGGAGCGCGAAGAACCAGAGGATCAAGCGAACGACGCCGGCGAGCGGCATGGCGGGACTCCCGAACGCAGTTCACTCTGCGTAGCAGAGTTATCTGCGCTGGTCAAACTCGCGTCGCCGCGCCGACCGGCGGTCCGGAACCGACGGAAAGATCAGCTTAGGATGGGACCGCGACGCCCCTGCGACAACATGCGTCCTTCACGCGAACAAAAGCGCCGCATAATTTTCACGCGCCGGTAGGACAGGTCCACAGCTGTCCTGTCGACAACGGAAGGGCCGGGGGTGAAAGGTTCCCGTCCTCTACTGGCCTCGGCCCTTCCTTTTTTCCCTTCTTTCGCCGCCGCTTTCACAACCACGCTCGAAGCGCGTCCGGCGTTTGGCGCGCGCCCGCGCCGCGCCTTCGCCCCTCAGTGGCGGAAGTGCCGCATGCCGGTGAAGACCATCGCGATCCCCGCCGCGTCGGCGGCGGCGATCACTTCGGCGTCGCGCACCGATCCGCCCGGCTGAATGACGGCGGTCGCGCCCGCCTCGACCGCAGCGACGAGGCCGTCGGCGAAGGGAAAGTACGCGTCGGAAGCGGCGACGGAGCCCTTGGTCAACGGCGTCGCCAACCCCGCCAAACGCGCGGCCTCTTCCGCCTTCTGGGCGGCGAAGCGCGCAGAATCGACGCGCGACATCTGCCCAGCGCCGACGCCGACCGTCGCGCCGTTCTTGGCGTAGACGATGGCGTTCGACTTGACGTGCTTGCACACCCGCCAGGCGAAGCGCAAATCCGCCATCTCCGCCGCGGTCGGCGCGCGCTTGGCGACGATCTTCAGCGCCATCTCGTCGAGCGCGCCGTTGTCGCGCTCCTGCACCAGGAAGCCGCCGGCGACCGAACGGAAGCTCAGGCTCGGCGCGCGCGGATCGGGCGTCGCGCCGGCGATCAGCAGGCGCAGGTTCTTCTTGCGGGCGACGATCGCCAGCGCCTCGTCGTCCGCCTCTGGCGCGATGATCGCCTCGGTGAAGATCTCGACGATCTTGCGCGCCGCCGCCGCGTCGAGACGGCGGTTGAGCGCGACGACGCCGCCGTAGGCGGAGACGGGATCGCAGGCGAGCGCCTTTTCGTAAGCCTCGGCCAAGCTTGCGCCGAGGCCGACGCCACAAGGATTGGCGTGCTTGATGATTGCCGCGGCGGCCGACGCGGTGGGATCGAACTCGGCGATCAGCTCGTAGGCGGCGTCGGTGTCGCTAATGTTGTTGTAGGAGAGCGCCTTGCCCTGGACCTGGCGCGCCGTCGCGACGCCGGGGCGGGGCTCCGGGCCGAGGTAGAAGGCGGCGCGCTGGTGCGGGTTCTCGCCGTAGCGCAATGCGAGCGCCAGCGCGCCGCCGAAGGCGCGCCACTTCGGAGCTTCGACCGTCGTCTCGCGCGCCAGCCAATTGGAGATCGCCGCGTCGTAGGCGGCGGTCAGCGCGAACGCTTTCTGCGCCAGCTCACGGCGGAAGGCGAGCCGCGTCGCGCCGTCGTTGGCGGCTAGCTCCTCGATCAGTCGCGGGTAGTCGGCGACGTCGACGATCACGGCGACGTCGGCGTGGTTCTTCGCCGCGGCGCGGATCATCGCCGGCCCGCCGATGTCGATGTTCTCGATCATCTCGGCGTATGGCGCGCCCCGCTTCAGCGCCGCCCCGAACGGATAGAGGTTGACGATCAGCAGGTCGATCGGCGCGATGCCGTGGGCGATCATCGACGCCTGGTGGGTCGGGTCATTGCGCACGGCGAGCAGCCCGCCGTGGACGCGCGGGTGCAACGTCTTCAGCCGCCCGTCCATCATCTCGGGAAATCCGGTGGTCTCGGCGACGTCGATCACCGCGACGCCGGCTCGAGCGAGCGCCGCCGCGGTGCCGCCGGTGGAGACGATCTCGATTCCGCGCGCCGCCAGCGCTTTTCCCAGCTCGCTCAGGCCGGTCTTGTCGGAAACGGAGATCAGGGCGCGGCCGATGCGCGCAGGAGAATCGGAAGCCATTGCGGAAAGCTCGCGGGACAGAATGCGTGGCGGGATCGCCGCCGCGCCATATCACGCTTCGCGGCCGATCGAAACTCACCAAGCCTCGACCGCGAGGCCGCGCCCTACGCCCGCCGCTCCAGCCGCGCCGCGAAGAAGCCGTCGAGCCCGGCCAGGCGCGGGTTGGGGTTGGGAAGATGGCAGGGCAGCGTGCGCAATTCGCCCGCCGGGTTGAGGCATTCGGCGAGGCCGCCGATCTCGCTGGGCTCGATCGGGACGCGCCGCACGTCGGGGTTGCGGCGCATCAGCTGGGCGATCTGCGCCTCGCCCTCCTCGGGCTCGAGCGAGCAGACGCAATAGACGATCGCGCCGCCCGGCCGGGTCAGGTCCACCGCCTTGTCGATCAGGCGGCTTTGCAGCTCGACCAGGCCGGTAAGGTCGCCCGGCCGCTTGGTCCAGGCGACGTCGGGATGGCGGCGGATCGTTCCGGTCGCCGAGCACGGCGCGTCGATCAGCGTCGCGTCGAACGGCGGCGCTTCGAACGTCATCACGTTCGCCACCGGCATCTCGGCCTCGAGCTTGAGCCGGGCGAAGTTCGCCGCCAGCCGCTTCATCCGCTCCGCGGAACGATCGACCGCGGCGACGCGCGCGCCGGCGAGCGCCAGCTCGGCGCTCTTTCCCCCAGGCGCGGCGCAAAGATCGACGACCCGCATCCCCGCCTCGACCCGCAGCAGCCGCGCGGGCAGCGCCGCGGCGGCGTCCTGGACCCACCATTCGCCTTCGTCGTAGCCGTCGAGCTCGGCGATCGGGACATGGGTCTCGAGCCGCACCGATCCCGTCGGCAAGACCACGCCGCCGAGCCGGCGCGCCCAGCCTTCCGGGTCGCTCTTGACGCTGAGGTCGAGCGTCGGCTCGTCCTGATGCGCGCGGGCGATCGCGCGCGCCGTCGCCTCGCCGTAGGCCGCGCGCCAGCGCGCCGCCAGCCATTGCGGCGTATCGTCGTCGAGCGGGTCGACGGCGGCGAGGATCTCCTCCTTGGCGCGCGCGAGATTGCGCAGCACGGCGTTCACCAGCGCCGCGAACGGTTGCGCCCCGGGGTCAAGCCGGGTCGCGCGCACCGCGAGGTCGACCGCCGCGTGGTCGGGGACGTCGAGAAACAAGAGCTGCGCCGCCGCCGCGGTCAGAACCCATTCGAGGGCGCCGGCCTTGCGCGGCAGGCCCTTGTCGAGAAAGCGCCCGACCGCCTTGCGAATCGTCCCCAGCCGCCGGAACGCGACGGTGGCGATCGACCGCGCCAGCGCGCGGTCGCGCGCATCGAGGCCGGCGAAGCGATGGTCGACGTCGGCGGCGCGCTCCTCGGAAGAACGCGCTGAGCCGAGCACGTCGGCGATCGCCTGCGCCGCGGCGAGCCGCGCGGCGAGGCCCGGCGTCGCGTCGGTGGGCGCCGGCGGACGACGCAAGCCGCGCGAGCGGAAGCCGTTGGGTCGATTTTGCTGCATGATCCGCTCGCGTGGAAATCATCGAGGCGCCGCCTCTCCTATCGGCACTATAGCGCCGAAATCGACGCGCGCCGCGGCGTTCGACCGTCTTTTCGTCGAAACGTTCCAGGTCTAAGCTTTAGTCCATCCGCAATGGAGGGACCCGCCCATGGCGACCGCGACCCGTGGCTCGGAGGGCGACGTCGGCGCCGGCGAAAGCGCGCCGGCCGTTCCGAACCCCAAGCTTTCCGACTCCGCCAAGCGCGCGCTGGCGGAAGCCGAGGCGCGCCGCGCCGCGCAAGGCGCGCCGCCCGCGCGCGAAATCGGCGGCCGCGACGGCCTCGACCCGACCCGCTACGGCGACTGGGAAGTCAAAGGCATCGCCAGCGACTTCTGATCGGCCCGCCTCAGCGCGTCATCACCACCGGCGCGCCGACGCTGACGCGATCGTAAAGGTCGATGACGTCTTCGTTCAACATGCGGATGCAGCCGTAGGAGGCCGCCGTGCCGATCGAGGCGCGCATCGCCGCGGTGGTGCCGTGGATGGCGACCTCCTCGCGGTCGAGGGTGATGGCGCGCGCGCCCATCGGGTTGTGCGGCGAGCCGCCGGGGATCACGTTCGGCATTTCGGGATGGTCGCGCTTGACCACCGCGGGGGGCGCCCAGGCGGGCTCGACATATTTGCCGTCGACGCGCGCGGCGCCGCTCCACTCCTTGCCGCGCTTCGGCACCGCGATGGGGTAGGCGATGGCTTCGCGCGGATCGACGACCAGGTAGAGCTTGCGTGCGCTCTGGCTGATGACAATGGTCCCCGCCGGGTAGGGCGAGGGGAAATCGACCATCTCGCGCGCGTTCGCCGCATCGGCGAACCACATCAGCGCGGCGACGGCGCCGAGCGCGCAGAGCTTTCCCCGTCCGACCCGCATCTCCCGCCTCCGCCCGCGCGCCTGCAATAGGAGCAAGAAAACAATACTATAGAGGCCCGCCGGCGTCGCCGGCGGGCTGGAAACGCGGTGAATCCGTCGTAACGACGCGCTCCCCTCTCCCCTTGCGGCAAAGGGGTTGGGCTGAGGGGTCGGCGCGCAAGCGCTTGGTTGTGGCGGAACGCGCCTTACCGCGACCCCATCCGGCCGCGCTTCGCGCGGCTGCGTTCCCCCGCGCGGGGGGAAGCGGATCGACGGCGCGATGGATCGGCGTCGGCGGAGGGAACTTGGCGCGCGCCGCGCGAAGCCGGCCCGGCGCGCGTGATCGCCGCCGCCTCACTCGCCCATCTGCAACAGCGACCCGACTTTGCGCGCGCTTTCGAGCAACGCGATGAAGGCCGCGCCGCCGGCGGCGAGCAGCGCGACGTTGATCGCCAGCGCGTCGAGCATCAGGTCGGCGCGGAACGCGTGGCCGACCAGCGCCGCGCGCAAGCCCTCGAAGACATAGGTCGGCGGCAGGCACCAAGCGACCGTCTGCAGCCAGGAAGGCAGCGTCGCCACCGGATAGTAGACGCAGGAGAACGGCATCAGGAAGAACAGCACCGACCAGGCGAGCCCCTCCGCGCCGACGCCGTTGCGCACCACCAGTCCGGCGATGGCGAGCCCGAGCGCCCAGCTCGTCAGCATCAGGTTGGCGAAGAAGGCGACCAGAACCAGCCCCAGGCCCCAGAAATTGAAATCGAAGAACCACAGCGCGAGCAGCGTCGCCGGAACGAGGCCGATCGCCATGCGGATGACGCTCATCGTCATCAGCGCGGCGACGAATTCCAGCGGCCGCAATGGGCTCATCAGCAGGTTGGCGATGTTGCGCGACCACATCTCCTCGAGAAACGAGATCGAGAAGCCCAGCTGGCTGCGAAACAGCGTGTCCCAAAGCAGCAGCGCGCCGATCAGGGTTCCGCCCGCCACCGCCATCGCCCCGCTTAAGCCGGTCGCGCCCGCCTGCCCGCGGATGTAGGTCTGGAGGAAGCCCCAGGTCATCATCTGCACCGCCGGCCAATAGACCAGCTCGGCCAGGCGCGGCCACGACGAGCGCAGGAGATAGAGGTAGCGCGCGACCATCGCGCCGACCCGCGCGGCGGAGAAGCCAGCCGCCCTCGCCCGCTCCCCGCTCACGGCCGCGCCTCCGGATCGGCGCCGCGCGCGACGTCGAGGAACACCTCCTCGAGATTGCTCCGGCCGTAGCGCGCGATCAGGCCGTCGGGCGAGCCGTCGTCGACGACGCGCCCCTGCTTGAGGATGACGACGCGGTCGCACAGCCGCTCGACTTCGCCCATGTTGTGGGAAGCGAGCAGGATGGTCGCGCCGCGCTCGCGCCTGAACGTCTCCAGCCGGCCGCGCACCCAATCGGCGGTGTCGGGGTCGAGCGAGGCGGTCGGCTCGTCGAGCAGCAACACCTCGGGGGCGTTGATCAGCGCCTTGGCCAGCGCGACGCGCGTCTTCTGCCCCGCCGACAGGCTGCCGGAGGGCCGATCGAGGAACGCCTCGAGCGCGAGGCTTTCGGCGAGCTCGGCGATGTGCGCGTCGAGCCGCGGAACGCCGTAGAGGCGGCCGAACACGCTGAGGTTCTGGCGCACGGTCAAGCGATGCGGCATGTCGACGTAGGGACTCTCGAAATTCATGCGGTCGAGGACGCGGTAGCGGTCGCGCGCCATGTCGACGCCAAGCACGCTGACCGTTCCCGAGGTCGGCGTGATCAGCCCCATGATCATGCCGATGGTCGTCGTCTTGCCGGCGCCGTTGCCGCCGAGCAGCGCCGTCACCGAGCCGGCGGCGACCGAAAGCGACAGCGCGTCGACCGCCGTCGTCGCGCCGAACCGTTTGCATAGCCGGCGGGTTTCGATGGCGGCGGTCAAAGGCGGCCTCGCGGGGGGAAAGGGGACGCGGGGTTTTAGCCGCCGCGCGCCGCGATGTCACGGCGAGGCGGGCGGCGCTTCAGCGCGGGTCGCAAAGCGGCGAGGGCCACGTCGACGCGCCGGCGTCGCGACGACGTGGCTTTCGGCTCCTGTGAGCCTTGCTGAGCGAACCGGCCCTTTGGGCTGGTCGGCTCAGCAAGGCTCACAGGCGCTGAACGCCTGAACCGCGCGCGGGGGTCAAGGACGGCCGAAGGCCGGCGGCGAAGCCGGCGCGAAGCGTCCTTGACGCCTGCGCGTGGTTCAGGCAGCCGCGCAAAGAGCGTTCGTTCGCGAGCGCCGCGCCTCCCTCGCTTGCCAAGCAGCCCCCAGGCGACGGAGAAGAGGCGCGCCCGCGCTTAAGCGATCGGCGAACCCTGGAAGCCCGTCGTGAGCCTGCTCGCCGTCAAATTGCTCGTCACGCCGCTGGTGATCCTCGCCGCCAGCCTCGCCGGCCGGCGCTGGGGCGAGGCGCTCGGCGGCTGGATCGTCGGCCTGCCGCTCACCTCGGGGCCGGTCGCGGCGTTCCTCGCCGTCGAACGCGGCGCGAGCTTCGCCGCCGAGGCGAGCGCCGGCTCGCTCGCCGGCGCCGTCGCGCAGGTGGCGTTCGTCGGCGGCTATGCGTTCGCGGCGCCGTGGGGCTGGCTGGCGGGACTCCTCGCCGGCGCGGTCGCCTATGTCGCGGCGGCGCTGGTCCTGCAAGCCGCGACGCTCGCGCCGACGACGCTCTTTATACTCGCGCTCGCCGCGCTGGCGCTCGGCCTCGCCGCGCTGCCGCGCGATCGCCGCGCGTCGGAGTCGAGTCGCGCGCCGTGGTGGGAGATCCCGGCGCGCACGGTCGTAGTCACGACGCTGGTGGTGGCGGTGACGGGGTTCGCCTCGACGCTGGGCGCGCGCACCAGCGGCGTCGTGGCAAGCTTTCCCTTGATCGGCGCGGCGTTCGGCGTCCTCGCCCATCGCGCCGACGGGCCGCGCGCGGGCGTCGCCGCGCTGAGAGGCATGGTTGCGGCGCTGTTCTCGTTCGCGTTCTTCTTCTTCGTGCTTGGCTTGGCGCTGCCGCGCGCCGGCGCGCTCAGCGCCTTCGCCGCCGCGACGCTCGTCGCGCTCGTCGTTCAGGCGGCGACGCTGACGTTCGTCCGCAGCGCGAGATCGCCTCGTTTCGACTGAGCCGCCGGCGGCGGAGCGGCCGCGCCGTCCCGCCCGCCGGCGATGCGAGCGGTCACTGGCGCTCGCCGCCGTCGTGATGGCGCCACTGGGCCATCATGCCCGGATGCGGGCCGCGCTCCCTCAGGCTCGCCAGCAGCGGACCGAAATGATGCTTCTGCGTGTCGTCGAGGCTGTCGTAGAGCGGCTTCGCCGCGGCGGCGATCGCCTTGAGGTTGGTCGACGTCTTTTCGAGGCGGTCCGAGATCATCGTCATGCGGTCGATCGGCGACGGGCGCTGGTCGCCCTTCATCGCCTCGCGCATGGCGCGGAATTCTTGCGCCCGCGCCTTGGCGGCGTCGCGCACCGCGGTCTCGAACGGTGTCCACGGCCTCTCCTGGTCGGCGGTGAGCTGCAGCGCCGCCTTCATCCCCGCCAAACGGGCGTCGAGCATGAAGCCGCGGTCGCCCCGCCATTCGCGGGTCTGGTTGGCGGGCGGCGTCTGGTCGCCCGGAGCGGCGGCGACCGCCAAAGCGGGGCCGAGCAACGCGACGGCGGCGACGGAACCAATAATCAGCTTGTTCATCGAAGTCCCCTTCAGGTTGAATTCGATGGATCAGGGTCGTACGACGCGGCATTACTTTCAAGTTACATCGCCGTAACGATGGCGCGCGCCCGAACGCGAGGCGACCCGCGAACCGGCGGCGCGCCATTGACGGAAGGCGACGCTTCTGCCCATGCTGACGGCCTTGCGAGGAGATCGACATGAGCGACGGCGGCGTCATCGGCGAACTGGCGCGCGGCCTCGCGGCCCGGCGCGGCGTGATCTCGGCCTGGGTCACGGTCAACGACGCCGCGGTCGCCGACGCGCTGGCGCGCGAGCCTTTCGACGCCGTGACGCTCGACCTGCAACACGGCGACGTGGACTTCGTCGGCGCGACGCGGGCGATTGTCGCCGTCGCGCTGGCGGGCAAGCCGACGATCGTGCGCGTGCCGGTCGGCGACTTCGCCCTGGCGAGCCGGCTCGCCGACGCTGGCGCGGCGGCGGTGATCGCGCCGATGATCGACGACGCGGAGAGCGCGCGCCGTTTCGCCGAGTTCATGAAGTTCCCGCCGCTCGGCCGGCGCTCGTGGGGCCCGCGCGCCGCTGCGGCGCTCTCCGGCCTCGCCGGCGCCGACTATCTCAACGGCGCCGACGCGATGACGCTGGCGATCGCCATGATCGAGACGCGCGAGGCGCTCGACGCGCTCGACGCCATCCTGGCGACGCCGGGGATCGACGGCCTGTTCGTCGGCCCCTACGACCTGTCGGTGGCGCTGCACCGCGGCGCCTTCATCGATCCCGACAGCGCCGAGGTCGACGCCGCGCTGACGCGCGTGGTGGCGCGCGCCGCCGCGCACGGCAAGTTCGCGGGCGTGTTCTGCCCCGACGGCGCGCGGGCCAAGCGCGCGCTGGCGCGCGGCTTCGCCTTCTGCACCGCCGCCAACGATCTCGACCTCATGCGCGCCGGCGCGCGCCGCGAGCTCGCCGCCGCGCGCTGAAGCGCGCCGTGTTGTAGCGGACGCACGTCCCCCCGCCCCGCGAAGCGGGGAGAGGGATGGAGCGCGGGGCTGACGCGAAAGAGAAACCCCGGGCGCGAAGCCCGGGGTTCGCATTGCGGAAAGAGGCGGAAGCGTCGATCAGAAGCTGACGCGCACGCCGCCGGTGAAGGCGGTGTTGTTGGTGTGGGTGTAGCCGTTCGCCATGCCGCCCGCGACCTCCGAATACATCACGCCGCCGTAGACGTCGACGCGCTTCCAGGGACGCCAGTCGAGCATCCCCGAGACCGCGTCGGTGTGGCCGGCGCAGGTCGAGTAGTTCGTGCCCGGCGCCCCCGTGGCCGGCGCGCACAGCGTCGACGCCGATTGATACTTAACGTTATAAAGGTGGGTCGTTGAGCTGCTACCCAGTAGCGTATAGTTGTTCTGCCACTCGTAATAATACCCAACGACGGCGTCCAGGTTGCTCAGGACCGCGTACTTGCCACCGATCCAAAGAGCTTGCAGGTCCATAGAATTAACATAGACGTTTGACTGGATCTGCCCCGGATATCCGCCATTCAATGTATAGATATTGCCAGACCCCCCGTTGACATTCGGGAAATAATTGTCGAAGTCGCTCGGGCTGGACAGCCGCGCGTATTCGTAGCCGCCGAACACCGTCAGCGCGTTCCATTTGTACTTCGCCGCGATCACGCCGGCGTTGATGTCCGCGAGCGTCGCCGCCAACTTGTCCGAGGGAGTGGGCACGGTCGAGGCGGAGTAAACCTTGAGCACCACGGCGTCCTTCGCATAGGCGTAGACCGCGTCAACCGACAGCCCGCCGTAGTCAAAGCCGAGGTCGGCCTGGTAGGCCGCCTGAGCGCCGTTGTCCTGGTCCCAGCCGCCCACCTGGGCGAGCGCGCCGGCGCGGAAGCCGTTGTAGGCGACCTGGTACTTGAACGAGGTGTTCTCGCGCGCCGTCTCGGTGTCGCCGGTGCCGGCCACCACCGTGCTGGAGAAGCCGATCAGCGAGAACGCGTAGGCGCCGCCGAACGGATCGTAATTGCCCACCAGGTCATTGGTGAACGCGTATTGCCGGCCAAAGGTCAGCGTGCCGTAGGTCGGGTTGCTGACGCCGATGTAGGCGCGGGTGTTGTCCCACTGGCCGGCGCGGCTCGAATCGCTGTTGGCGCTCTCCCTGGCGTATGGGAGACCGTTGTTGTCGACCAGCGACTTCGGACCGTTCGAGAGCTGGAACGAGTACGGATCGAAGCCCAAGTTGACGTCGCCGACGATGTACCAGTTCGGGACGACCTGCTCCTTGATCTTGACGCCGACGTTGGACTGGCTGAGGCCGTTCGGCACCCACTGCCAACGCGCGCCGTCGCTGAACTTGCCGATCACCTCGTTGACGCCCTGCGGAAAGTCCTTGTTGAACTTGGCCGCGTGCGTCTCGTAGCCGCCGCCGAGGTCGATCTGGCCGTAGACCGTGACGCCCATGTAGCTGAGCGGGCAGTCGGTCGGCGTCGAGTCGAGCCATGTCCAGAAGCTGGCGTAGCAGTTCGTCGCGGCGGGCGCCGGCGGCGTCTTCTTGGTCGGCATGTCGGCGGCCAGCGCCGCGCCAGTGAGGGCGAGGGCCGCCACCGAGCCCAGCAGGATCCCATACAACTTCGTCATCGCGCGCCCCCAGTCGGTGTCGTCGAGGCCCGGCTCGACATAATCCTGATAAATTCCATAATCGCGGTCAACTAATCGCGCACAAATGCACTGCCCCGTTTCGACGCGCCGCTCGCCGGCCAAGCCTACGGCGACGACTGTCCGTCGGGTTGACCATGACTATAGATAACAGATTTGTGACACGCGAGCGCCACGTTCGGCCGCGTTCGCGCCGCAATCTCGGCAAAATCGCCGCAACGCCTCCACTCGGCGATCTTCCACGCCGCCGCCGTAGAGGTTCCCGGCTGCAACATCAACGCGATAGCGAAGGCGGCGGCCCGCGGCGCGGGCGCGGCGGCGCGACTTGGCGCGCGGGCGGGCGCGCCAAATTTGCGCCGCCGTGTGGCCCCCGCGCCACACAATTGTCGCGGCGTCGACCCTGATGTTCGCCCCGATCCCCGAGCGCCGAGCGCGCGACCGCGACGCCCGACGAATCAGCCGCCGCCGGCCGGCGCCCCGCTCGGGCCGCAGTCCGCATCGAAGCCGACGCGCGAGCCGCTCGCGTCCTGACCATCTACAGGCAGGCGCGGCGAGAACCGATGGCGCCGCCGTCCGTCAATCGACCTCTCCCCCTTTCCCCGCGCGGGGAAAGGGGCGGCGCCGGCCGAGGCAAAAAGAAAACCCCGGGCGCGAGGCCCGGGGCTCGAATTCCGGAAAGAGGCGGAAGCGTCGATCAGAAGCTGATCCGCACGCCGGTGGTCAACGCGGTGTTGTTGGCGTGAGAGTAGCCGCTGACGAACCCGCCGGCGCCCTCCGAGTACATCACGCCGCCGTAGACGTCGACGCGCTTCCACGGGCGCCAGTCGACCAAGCCGGAGACCGCTTCGAGATGGCCGGCGCAATAGCTGTTCTTCGCCCCGACCAGCGGCGCGGCGTTGGCGGCGCAATTGGTCGCGGAATAGCTGCTGGAGAAGTTGTTCTGCCATTCGTAGTAATAAGCGGCCGAGAGGTCGAGGTTGCTGAGGAGGCTGTACTTGACGCCAGCCCAGGTGGCCTGGAGAATCTTGCCGTTGTAGGCGGTGTAGCTGTTTGCGTTGCTGCCAGGAGCGTTGTTGCCTGCTACGTAGATGCCGGCGATGCTGTCGAAGCCGTTAGCCGCCGCGTTCTCGGCGTAGGAGTCCGTCGCCGAGGCGAAGTGATCGTGGGCGTATCCAGCGAACGCTTGCCACGGTCCGTTCTTGTACTTGCCCGCAATCGCTGCGCTGTCGACATCGGCGATCGTCGCTTTCAGCGGGTCGGACGTTGAATTCGCCGCCAGGAACACCGCGTCCTTGGCGTAGCTATAAATCGCGTCGACCGAGAAGCCGGCGTAGTCGAAGCCGACGTCGAACTGATAGGCGCCGTTCGAGGCGTCGCCGGTGCCGTAATCGCCGACCCCCCACAGCGCGCCGGCGCGGAACATGTTGTAAGTCACCTGGTACTTGAACGACGTGTTGTAGCGCGCGAGATCGCTGTCGCCGAGGCCCTGGACCGGCGTCGCCGAGGTGCCGATCAGCGAGAACGCATATGAGCCGCCCATCGGGTCGTAGTTGTTCACCAGGTCGTTGCTGAGCGCGTACTGGCGGCCGAAGGTCAGCGTGCCGTAGGTCGCGTTGCTGACGCCGAAGTAACCGCGGGTGTTGTCCCACTGGCCGGCGCGGCTCGAATCGCTGTTGGCGGTGTACGCCAGCTTGCCCGAGGTGACCGCGGCCGGCGTCACACGGCCGATGTTGTCCACCAGCGACTGCGGGCCGTTGGCGAGCTCGAACGAATAGGGATCGAAGCCGAAGTTGACGTCGCCGACGATGTACCAGTTCGGGACGACCTGCTCCTTCATCTTGATGCCGACGTTGGTTTGGCTGAGACCGTTCGGCACCCACTGCCATTTGCCGCCGCCGCTGCTCTTGGAGATCAGCTCCGCGACGCCGTTGTTGAAATCCTTGTTGAAAGGCGTCGCGTGCGTCTCGTAGCCGCCGCCGACATCGAGCTGGCCGTAGAGGGTGAAGCCCATGTAGCTCAGCGGGCAGTCGGCGGCGCTGGAATTGAGCCAGTCCCAGAAGCTGGCGTAGCAGTTCGTCGCGGCGGGCGCCGGCGGCGTCTTCTTGGTCGGCAGATCGGCCGCTTGCGCCGCGCCGGCGAGGGCGAGGCCCGCGACCGAGCCCAGCAGGATCCTATATAACTTCGTCATCACGCGCCCCCAGTCGGTGACGTCGGGCTCGACCCCGACGCAATTGAACACAAACGACCCGCCGCCTCCGGCAGCCCAGCTCGCCTGCGCCGCGAGCCGTTCGATCGCCTCGCCCTGAGCGTTAAGGAACGGACATGACAGATCCGTGACACCCGTGCGTCACAATTGGCCGCGCGCGCCGCGAAACGGCGCCGTTGGCCGAAGCGCCGCCCGTCCGGCGACCCGCCGAAGCGCCGCCTCGAGAGAAAAACGCTAGTTTCATCAGTTCGCTAGCGAGCGCCTCGGTCGGCCTCGCGGAGCCTGCGGCCTGTGCGCAGCCAAGGCCGGCTGCAGGTTTCGCTCGGCGGCGACTCCAACTTCGCGCGACTGTGTGGCGCTCGCGCCACACAATTGGCGCGGAAAAGACGATGTTGGTCGCGGCGCGACGGGCGCGGCAAGCGGCGGGACCGCGACGCCTGCGCCCGCTCAGCCGGCGATGATGACCTCGATGCCGCGGCTTTCGAGGGCGCGCGCGTCCTCGTCGCGGATGCCGTCGTCGGTGATGAAAGAGTGGATCAGGTCGAGCGCGCCGAGCCGGGTGAACGAGGAGCGGTTGATCTTGGTCGAGTCGGCGACGAGATAGACGCGCGAGGCGGCGCGGATCATCGCCTGCTTGAGCTGCAGGTCGGCGAAGCTCGGGTAGGTGAGGCCGGTGTCGAGGGCGACGCCGGCGGCGGCGAGGAACAGCTTGCCGGCGTAGACGTCCTCGAAATAGTCGGCCGCCTTGTCGCCGGAGAGCGACAGCGTCGGCGCCTTGAACTGGCCGCCGGGCATGTGCACCGCAAATCCCGGCGCCGCCCCGAGGATCAGCGCGATGTTGAGCGCGTTGGTGATGACGGTGAGCGACGCCCGGTTGAGCAGATTGTGGGCGATCTCGGTGGTGGTCGAGCCGGAGTCGAGGATGATGGTCTCGCCGTCGCCGACCACGCTCGCGGCCTTGACGCCGATCTTGCGCTTCTTCTCCATGTTCTCCATGTGCTGGAGGGACAAGGTCTCGACCTGGCGCGGCACCGTGCGCAGGAAGGCGCCGCCGTGCTGGCGGCTGATGTGGCCGTCGGTCTCGAGCTTCTCGAGATCCTGGCGGATGGTCGCTTCCGACACCGCGAAGGCGGCGCTGAGGTCGCGGACGCGCGCGCTGCCCTCTTCCTTGAGCCAGTCGAGGATTTTCATCCGCCGCGGCTCGGCGAGCAGGCCGTTAAGGTCGGCGTTGGGCTGGCCGGGAGGGCCGAGCCGGCTGCTGCGCGCCGATGTCGTGGCTTTCGATACCCTCATGCTCACACCCGTTCCGTGCCCAGGCGGCGGGCCCGTCGCCCACCGTCGGCGACGCGCGGCCGGCGCTGGCCAAGCCGCCCGATTTCCGATTGAAACGCAAGTATTAGTCGCGAATCGAAATCATTTAGCCCAAGCCCAGGCCGGATCGCAAAAAAAACGATTCAAACCGCGACGCGCCGAGTTTGGCGTCGCTTGAGGAGCAAAGCTCATGCCAATTGCGCCATCTGCTGCAGCGCGACGCGTTGCTGGAGCTTGCGCTGCGCCTCGTCGACCACCACCGCGGCGATAATCACGACGCCCTTGATCACCATTTGCCAGAACGAGCTGACGCCCATCATCACCAAGCCGTCGGAGAGGATGCCGATCACGAACGCGCCGATGATGGTGCCGCCGATGGTGCCGCGGCCGCCCGCCATCGAGGTGCCGCCGAGCACCGCGGCGGCGATGGCGTTGAGCTCGAAGGTCGTGCCGGTGGCCGGATGGGCCGCCAGCAGCTCCGAGGAGATGATCAGGCCGACGATCGCCGAGCAGAAGCCGGAGAACATATAGACGAACAGCTTGACGCGGCTGACGCGGACGCCCGACAGCGCCGCCGCCCGCTCGTTGCCGCCGACTGCGAAGACGTGGCGGCCGAGCGGCGTCCAGCGCGCGAGATAGGCCGCCGCGAGGGCGACGACGATCAGCAGCCAGATCGACGCCGGCAGGAAGAAGATCGAGCCGGCGCCGAGGAAGGCGAAGCCGGTGGTGCCGAAGGCGGCGCTGCCCTCGAGGTTGGGGAAGGTCGCGCCGTCGGAGACCAGCAGCGCCGCGCCGCGCGCGATATAGAGCGTGCCGAGCGTGGCGATGAACGGCGCCACGTTCAGCCAGGTGATCAGCAGCCCGTTGACGAGGCCGATCAGCACGCCGAGCGCCAGCGTGATCCCCATGATCTCCGGGATGCTGAAGAACAGCGTGTAGCCGTTCTGCAGGTCGATTCCGTGCAGGATGAGGCCGCCGGCCACCATGCCGCACAGGCCGACGATCGAGCCGACCGACAGGTCGATGCCGCCGGTGATGATGACGAAGGTCATCCCGATCGCCAGGAAGGCGTTGAGCGCGACGTGCTTCGACATCAGCACCAGGTTGGCGGCGGAAAGGAAGTTCGGCGCCGCGAAGGCGAAGAAGATCAGCACCGCGAACAGCGCGATGAACGTGCGCAGCCGCAGCAGATAGAGCGTCAGCGAGCCGCGGACCGAGGAGGCGGCGGACGTTCCTGCGGCGGCGCTCATGCGGACGGCTCCATATGCTGGGACGCCCCGGTCGGCCCATGGCCGATCGAGGACGCGGCGACGACCTTCGCTTCGGTCGCCTCGGCGCGGTCGAGCAGCGCCGTCAGGCGGCCTTGGCTCATGACCGCGATGCGGTCGGAAAGCGCCAACACCTCGTCGAGGTCGGAGGTGACGAACAGAATGCCGATGCCCTGCGCGGCCAGGCCGCGCATGATGCGGAAAACGTCGGCCTTGGCGCCGATGTCGATGCCGCGGCTCGGCTCGTCCATCAACAGCACCTTCGGCGCGGTCATCAGCGCCTTGCCGATCACCACCTTCTGCTGGTTGCCGCCCGACAGCGACGACACCGGCAACGTCGGGTCGGCGACCTTGATCGACAGGTCCTGCACCTCGCGGCGGACACTCTCGGCTTCGGCGCGCGCGGGGATGTGGAACCACTTGGCGAGCTTGGTCAGGCTCGCCAGCGTCAGGTTTTCGGCCACCGACAGGATCGGCACCAGCCCGTCGCGCTGGCGATCCTCGGGGATGAGCGCCAGGCCGCGGGCGATGCGGCCGCCGACGTCATGCTCGCGCACCGGCTTGCCGTCGATGAAGATGCGGCCGGCCGCGCGCCGATGGCGGCCCATGACGCATTCGAGCAGCTCGCTGCGCCCCGCCCCCATCAGGCCGTAGAGGCCGACGATCTCGCCCGCCCTGACCGACAGCGAAACGTGGTCGACGGCGAGGCCGCCGGTGACGCGGGTGAGCGAGACGTTCTCCGCCCGCAGCGCCTCGGCGCCGAAGCCATGCTCGCTCGGGGTCGAGAAATCCTTCGCATCCGAGCCGATCATCTGCCGCACGATCCAGTGCAGATCGGCTTCCGCCATCCTTCGCGCGCCGGTGACGCGTCCGTCGCGCAGCACGGTGATGTAGTCGCCGATCCGCATCAGCTCCTCGAGCCGGTGCGAGATGTAGACGATGGCGACGCCTTTCGCCTTCAAATCGGCGATGACGCGGAAGAGGATCTCGACCTCCGGGGCGCTCAGCGCCGAGGTCGGCTCGTCCATGATCAGGATGCGCGCGTTGCGCGCCACCGCCTTGGCGATCTCGACCAGTTGCTGCTGGCCGATCATCAGGTCCTCGACCTTGGCGCGCGGGTCGACGGCGGTCTGCAGCCGCGCCATCAGCGCGGCGGTCTGCCGCTCCTGCTCGGCGTGGTCGATACGGCCGCGCCGCACGATCTCGCGGTTGGCGAAGATGTTCTCCGCCACCGAGAGGTTGCCGAACAGGTTCAGCTCCTGAAACACCATGCCGATGCCGTGGGCCATCGCGTCGCGCGTGTCGGCGAAGACGACCGGCTTGCCGTCGAGCAGGATGCGCCCCATGGTCGGGCTTTCGACCCCGGCGATCATCTTGACCAGCGTCGACTTGCCGGCGCCGTTCTCGCCAACCAGGACGTTGACGGCGCCGCGCCGCACGGCGAAATCGGCGTGCTTAACCGCGACGGTGCCGAAATAGGCCTTCGTCACGCCTTCGAGGCGCAGAACGACGTCGGAGTCGTCGAGGGCGGCGGCGTCGCTCACGGCTTCGGCCCGATCGTGATTTCGACCGGCGTCACCAGCGGCGTCTCGCCGGGCGCGCCGAGCGGATAGGCGCCGACGACCGTCGCCTTGCGGCCGACGAGGTCGTCGCGCGGCAGGGCTTCGAGCGTCTCGTGGTTGACATAGGTGTTGAACGCCTTGCCGAAGCGGGCGAAGTCGATCTGATTGGTGAAATCGCCGAATGAAATGAAATCGAGCGCGTCGCGGATGGCGGCGCCGCGCACGGCGGGGCCAATCTGCACCGTCGCCTCGGCCTTGCCCTGACCGCTGACGTCGACGCCGATCGCGCCGGCGCGCGATTCGGTGTTGGCGGCGACGATGGTTCCCTCGACGCGCGCCATCAGCGTCCAGGGCGTGTCCTCGGCCTTGGCGCGATAGCCGTACTTGGCGCCGGCCTCGTCGGGCGACTTGGCGGCGAGGTCGCGCACGGCCAGGAACGGCCCGGCCTTCTTCTCGAAATAGGGCACGACCTTCGACGCCCACATCGAGGCGACCATCTTGTCGGGGTCGAACGACGCGGCGCCGTTCATCAGGCTGGTGTCGCCGAGCGCCTTGACCTCGGCGGTCGGAATGAACCGGCACGACGCCAGAAGCACCGCCATGCCCAGCGCCAGCGCGTATCGGCCCCACCGCATCATCGGCTCCGAGATTGAGAGGACGGCGCGCGAGGAGCGGGCCCCCCGCGCGCCGGGGATTGGCTCGCGCCTTACGGCTTGAGCGCGAAAGTCTCGAGCTTGGCCGCGTTGGCCGCGTTGATGAGCACGCAGTCCATCAGCTGCTTCTCGGTCTTGGGCGCCGTCTTGTTCTTGATGTAGGCGTCGGCCTGCTCGACCGCGACCTGCGCCTCGCGATACGCCGGCTGCAGAACCGTCGCCTTGATTCCGCCCTTGAGGATCGAATCGCGCACGTCGTTCGAGCCGTCGAAGCCGACGACGATGACGTCGTTGCGGCCGGCCGCCACCAGCGCCGCCTCGATGCCCATCGCCATCGTGTCGTTGCCGGAGATCACGCCCTTGATGCTCGGGTTGGCCTGCAGGATGGTCTCCATCTTCGAATAGGCTTCCGGCTGGCTCCAGTTCGCCGACTGGCGCGTCACCAGCTTGAGGTCCGGGTATTCGTCGATGACGTCGTGATAGCCCTTCGAGCGGACGCCGGCGTTGGTGTCGGATTCCTTGCCGACCATTTCGACGTAGTTGCCCTTCTCGCCCATCAGCTTGACGAATTCCTGGGCGCCGAGCTGCGCGCCCTGGTAGTTGTTGGAGACGATCTGCGCCAGGGCGACGCCCGAGGCGTTGATCTCGCGGTCGATCAGGAACGACGGGATGCCGGCGTCCTTGGCTTTCTTCACCGCCGCGACCGTCGCGTCGGCGCCGGCGTTGTCGAGCACGATCGCCTTGGCCTTGCGCGCGATCGCGGTGTCGATGAGCTGCGACTGCTTGTTGGCGTCGTCGTCGTGAACGAGCGAGATGACGTCGTAGCCGAGCTCCTTCGCCTTCGCCTCGGCGCCTTCCGCCTCGGCCTTGAAGAACGGGTTGTCGTGGGCCGGCGTGATCACCGCGATAAGGTCGGCCGCGGAAGCCCGCCCGCCGATCAACGCGGCGCTGGCGAGCAGCGCCGCCGCCAAAGCATAACGAACTTTCATCTGACTCTCCTTGCTCCCTAACAGCATCGATCGCTTGCGGCGCGCGACAGGCGCCGCGCGCGTTCCGTCGGATGCCGGCGACGAACGCTGAGACTGCGCGAGCGGGTCTCGGCCGGCGGCCCCGCGCGCCGCCGGGCCTCCGGCTCGACGACGAGGGCCGCCCGTCTGGTTTTCGGGAATGCGAAACCTCCCATCGCCTACGATTGGTTCGTATTGTTGTCGGATAATGATGCATTGATTTGGATTTCTGTCAAGCCGCGAACCAGCCATGGACGCGCGACGCGGCTTGTCAAGCGCGCATTTGCGGACGTCCGCGAGATTATTGAGAATCGCGCCGCCGCGCCGCGCGGAGCGGCGCGCGCCCCCCGGAACAACGCCGAAATGCGATTGAACACGAAAACTCGAATATGTTCGAAATACCAAGAGACTGGAAACGCCAGCGCGACGTCGCCCGGCGCCGCGGGGCGCCCGCCGATCGCGGGCTTTCGAGCGCATCCTCGGGCGCCGCCGGCCGGAGCCCGCAGGCGGCGGCGCGAACCGCGCGCGGCGCTACGTCTTTCGATGAAAAGTCAGGTACCTGGGAAGTCCGGCGCCGGGTTGCTTGCGCAGGAAGTCGACCAGGACGGCGACGAGAACCACGCCGCCGATGACGACGCGCTCCCAGTAGCCGGACACGTTGAGAAGCGTCATGCCGTTGGCGATGATCGCCATCAGGACGGCGCCCAGCACCGTGCCGAGTATCGTGCCTTGTCCGCCTTGCAGGGAGGTGCCGCCGATGATCGCGGCGGTGATCGCCGGCATGAGCCAGCTTCCGCCCACGGCCGGCTCCGCCGAATCCATGCGGCTGGCGTAGAGGATCCCGGCGATCGCCGCGAACAATCCAGCCAGGCCATACACGATCGCCTGCACGCGGCGGACCGGAACGCCCACCAGCACCGCGGCGTCGTGATTGCCGCCAATCGCGTAGATGTTACGACCAAAACGAGAGTACCTAAGCACCCAACTGAAGGTGACAGCGGCGCCAAGAAAGAACAGAATCGGCACCGGTATCGCCGCGATCGTTCCGTTCCCGTATATGGAAAAATTCGGTCCGAGCGGGCCGACCGGGTACCCCTTCGTGATCACCAGCGTCAGGCCAGCGAACACTTCGCCAGACGCCAGTGTGACAATAAAAGGATTAAGCCCGACCCAGGAAATGAGAAATCCGTTTACGAGTCCAATGACGAATCCGAACGCCGCGGTGGCCGGGATGACGAGCCAGGCCGGCAGGCCCAAGCCCGTCAACATCAAAGCGCCGACAATCGCCGAGAATCCCGCCGCGTTGCCGACCGACAGGTCGATGCCTCCCAGCAGGAGAACCAAGGTCTCGCCCAACGCCACCAGGGCCACGAACGACGCCTGCCGCACGACGACCGCGAGGTTGTAGGCGGTGCGAAAATTCGGCGACGCCACCGCCAGCACGAGGCAAAGAAGCGCCAGGGCGATGAGGATGCCGCTCTCCTCGAGCTGTAGCAATCTCCGCAACGGCAACCATACGTCGAAGTTCGGTTTCGCTTTTCCCGCTTCTTTGCTAGTCATGTCATTTCCATCTGCAGCAGAGATTCCTGGCTGAGGTTGGCCGGGTCCACGATTCCTTTCATGCGACCTTCCGCCATGACCAGCACCCGGTCGGAAATATCGAGAATTTCTTTCATCTCGGAAGAAATATAAATAATAGACAATCCTTCTTGCGTCAGACGACGCAACACTTGCTGGATCTCGAACTTCGCGTTGACGTCAATTCCCCGCGTCGGCTCGTCGAGCACCATGACGTCGCACCGTTTCATCATCCATCGCGCGAGAATGGCTTTCTGCTGATTGCCGCCGCTCAAGCTGACGATGGCCTGGCGTGGCGACTCGACGCGGATTCCCAGCCGTTTCGCGTAATCGATCGCCGCCGCCGCGATCCGCCCCCAGCTCAGGCCCAGCGTCGCGCGAAAGGCGCCGAGGTTGGCGACGCAGATGTTCTCGGCGACGGTCAGGATGGGGAAGATGCCTTCCTTCTTGCGGTCCTCGGGCAGGTAGACCAGGCCGCGGGCGATCGCCTCGGCGGGCGACGCATGGCGCGTCGCCTTGCCCTTGATCTCGATCGTTCCCGCGTCCGGCTTGGTGACGCCGAACAAGCACTTCCCGAGCTCGGTGCGGCCGGCGCCGACGAGCCCCGAGACGCCGAGAATCTCGCCCTCGCGCAAGTCGAAACTGATGTCCTGAAACTCGTCGGCGCGAGTCAGCCCCGCGACTTTCAGCACGATCGGCTTGCCCGCCTCGTAAGGGCGTTGCTCCCTCTGCGGCGGTCGGGTGGTCGTCCGACCGGCCATCAGCCGGATCATCTCGTCCCGATCGGTCTGTTTGGCGTCGAGTTGCGCCACCAGCTCGCCGTCGCGCAAGACGGAGATTCGATCGGCCAGCCGCAGCACCTCGTCCAAGTGATGCGAAATATAGAAAATGGCGCGGCCCTTGACGCGGAGTGCGTCGATGAAGTCGAAAAGCCGCCTTGTTTCCCGCATCGTCAACGACGACGTTGGTTCGTCGAAGACAACGATCGACGCCCAGTCCGGAGTGGCCCGGACGACCTGCACCACTTGCTGACGGGCTGCATTCAACTTTCCGACCGGCATGTCCGGACTGATGTCTTCATCGAGCTCGGCGAGCCTTTGGAGCGATCGTCGCCGCATCTCGTCCCAGTCGACGCCAAAGCGCCCGAGCGGCTGAGCGCCAAGCGCGATGTTCTCCGCCACGCTGAGGAGGGGGCAGAGCGTGGGCTCCTGGGGCGCCATCGAAACGCCGGCGCGCCGCGCGTCGCTCGGCTGCGAGAACAGCGCCCTTTCGCCATTGCGGTAGAGCTCTCCGTCGCTGGGCGTCAACTTGCCGCACAGGATGTTCATCAAGGTCGACTTGCCGGCGCCGTTCTCGCCGATGACCGCGTGCACTTCGCCGGCGCGGACGCCGAGGCTGACCCCTTTGAGCGCTTGATGCGGCCCAAACCATTTCGAAATGTCGCGCGCTTCAAGAGCATACCCGCCGGCCATGATTCCTCCTGCCCCGCGCCCGTCGCACACAGGCGCCGGACATCAACCGCGGCTGACGTCCGGCGCTTTGGCGGCGAAGATCCTAAGAGCTTGCGCCCTCGTCCAACCTTCGCGTCCCGGTCACTGGCCCAAATCGGCCTTCGTCACAATTCGCGACCCCGTGTCATGAATCATCGGCACGGTGTGGTTTTCGTTCATGGCCAGCAGATAATAGACGCCCCAATAGCCAATTTCCCATTGGCGCTGCGCCATCGTCGCGTAGATGCCGCCGGACTTGATGAACTGAAGCGTTTCCGGCAGGTCGTCGAAGCCCACCACCAGCACCTTGCCGGCCTTGCCGGCATTGGTGATGGCGCGCGCCGCGCCGACCGGGTTCGAAGCGTTGCAGCCGAACATCGCGTCGAGGTCCGGATGGGCCTGCAGCGCGTTCTCCGTCAGCGTGACCGCCTTCGGCAGATCGTCGTTGTCGGGCTGCTCGAAGACGACCTGAATGCCGGAGGACTCCGCCATCGCGCGCTTGAACCCCTTCACCCGGTTCACGTGATTGGTGGCGGTGAGGCTTCCGGACAGGATTCCCACCTTGCCTTTTCCGCCCAGCTTTTCGACCAGCGCTTTGCCGATGCGGTAGCCGTCCTCTTCGTCGCCCTGATGGCCGACGAACGGATACGCCGGCCCGCAGAACGTGTCGAAGGTGATGGTGTTCACGCCAGCCTTAATCGACTCGTCGATCATCTTGGTGTTCGTCGGCGGATCCAGGCAGGACACCGCCAGCCCGTCCGGATGGGTGCCGATGTCGGTCTCAATTCTCTTGTTCTGATCGACGATCTCGGCCTGCGGGGGGGCGTCCCAATTGAGCGTGATCTTGACGCCCTGCTTCTGCAGCTCGGCGATCGCGAAGTTCGCCCCATTCTGCACTTCCTGGTACCAGGGATGGACCAGTTTCGGAATGAAAACGAACGTAAGCGGCTTGGTCGGGGCCTTAATCAAGTCCTGCTGGCCGCCGGCGACCGCTGCCCCCGAAGGCGCCATCACGGCGCACCCCAAGGCGGTCGCCAACGCAACGCTACATGTCCTCCACATTTGCCTCTCCTTTTCCGAGCGGAGCGAAACACCGCGCTAACTTGCTGATTGTAAATGAACAACGCTCCCTTCAGCGCTGCCGAAGGGATTTTCGCTCACTCGATCTTTGTCGAAAGGACGGCCTTCAACGCGGTCCGCGGGAGAAACGTCATCGACCCTTTTCGGTCTCGTCTCCCGGCGTCCTGGCGCGCCGCCAACCTCCTCCCTCTCCTTTGATTGGTTCGTATTCTGTCGATAATCTCGCATTGATTTTGGTTGCTGTCAACGGCGACACCCAAACGAAGCCCAAACGAAGCCCAAACGACGCCTATTGCGACGATTTGGCGCTTCGGCGGCTTTTGAATGGCCGCGAATTGGCCGTGGGGCGACAATCGCCGACCCTTCCGCCTGACGCTTCGCCCGGGACGCCCCTTTACAGGCAGGGGAAATGATACTAAATGCAACTAGTCCTCATTTTTCGAAACGGTTCGCATCAGGGAAACTCAAGGAGGAACGGCGCGGCGAAGCGCCGGACCGCCTGCAATCGCGGGACGTCGACCCTATGACTAAACCCAATCTGCGCCCGATCACGCTCGGGCTCGTTGTCGGCAGCCGGGAGTTCTTCAACGGCGCGCCGGCGCTCGAAACGCGCAAACAGCTCATCGCCCAGCTCGACAAGCTCGGCGTCGCCTACTCGGTCCTGCCAATCGAGGCGACGAAGAACGGCGCGGTGCAGTCGCGCGAGGACGCGCGCCGCTACGCCGAGCATTTCCGCGCCCAGGGCGAGCTGATCGACGGCCTGGTCGTCTGCCTGCCGAACTTCGGCGACGAAATCGCCATCATCGAGCTGGTCATCCAGGCGCGGCTCGGCGTCCCGATCCTGCTGCAGGCAAGCAACGACGAGATCGACAAGGTCGACGTCGCCAGCCGCCGCGACGCCTTCTGCGGCAAGTTCTCGGTCGCCAACAACTTCTATCAGTACGGCGTGCCCTTCACCGACACCACCAGCCACACTTCGGACGTCGACGGCGCGGAGTTCGCCGCCGACCTCGACCGCTTCGTCCGCGTCTGCCGGGTGGCGCGCGGCCTGAAACACGCGCGCGTCGGCGCGATCGGCGCCCGCACCGCGCCTTTCCAGACCATGCGCTTCAGCGAGAAGCTGCTGCAGGCCTCCGGCCTCACCGTGGTCACGGTCGACCTGTCGGAGATCATCTTCGCCGCCAAGGCGCTCGGCGACGACGCGCCGGAAGTGAAGGCGAAGCTCGACGAGATCGCCGCCTACGGCCGGATTCCCGCGCACATCGAGCGCGAGCAGGTGCTGCGCCAGGCGAAATGGACGATCGCGGTCAATCGCTGGATCGACGACAACGGCTGCGACGCCAGCGCCATCCAGTGCTGGCGCAGCCTGCAGGACAATTTCGGCTGCGCCACCTGCCTCACCATGAGCATGATGGGCGAGAAGCTGACGCCGAGCGCCTGCGAGGTCGACGTGATGGGCGCGGTGTCGATGTACGCGCTGGCGCTCGCCGCCAACGCGCCCTCGGCGATCCTCGACTGGAACAACAACTACGGCTACGACGCCGATAAGTGCGTGTGCACGCATTGCGGCAACTATCCCAAGAGCTTCATCGGCTCGACGCCTGAGATTTCGCAGCTCGACGTGCTCGGCACCGTCATTCCCAGAGAGCGCTGCTTCGGCGCGGTCAAGGGCAAGGTGAAGGCCGGTCCGATGACCTTCTTCCGCGCCTCGACCGACGACCGGCTCGGCGTGGTGAAGACTTACGTCGGCGACGGCGAGTTCACCGACGATCCGTTCGCCATGGACGGCGGCATCGCGGTGACGAAGGTCGCGCGGCTGCGGCGGCTGCTCGGCTTCGCCAACCGCAACGGCTTCGAGCATCACGTCGCGATGGTGCGCGGACACTACGCCGAGGCGGTCGAGGAGGCGGTCGGCCGCTATCTCGGCTGGCCGACCTATCGGCACCAAGCGGCGCCGACCGGCGACGCTTTCGCCTCGCCCGTCTTCAAGTCGTGAAGCGATGACGATGGAAGCCCAAACGTCCGGAAACGTGGCGCGCGCCGAAGCGGTGGCGCTTGTCCGCCGCAAGGCGCGCGCCATTCGCGAGCACGCTCTCAACATGGTCTACGAGGCGCGCCTCGGCCATCCCGGCGGCGACCTGTCGGTCGCCGACATCCTGGCGACGCTGTTCTTCGCCGTCATGCGCGTCGATCCGAAGGCGCCCAGAGACTCGAGACGCGACCGGCTCATCCTCAGCAAGGGCCACGCCAGCGGCGCCCTCTACGCGACGCTCGCGGAAGCAGGCTTCATCCCGCTCGACTGGCTCTCGACCTACATGAAGCCGCTGTCGCGGCTCAACGGCCATCCCAACCGCAACAACGTCCCTGGCGTCGAAGCCAACACCGGGCCGCTCGGCCACGGCCTGCCGATCGCCGTCGGCGTCGCCATCGCCGGCCAGATCGATCGCGCCGACTACCGCGTGTTCGTCGTCACCGGCGACGGCGAACTGCAGGAAGGCAGCAACTGGGAGGCGGCGATGACGGCGGGACACCGCAAGCTTTCCAATCTGACGCTGATCATCGACCGCAACACGCTCCAACAGGGCGCGCGGGTCGCCGAGACCAACGAGGTCGAGCCGCTCGCCGACAAGTTCCGCGCTTTCGGCTGGGAAGTCGCCGATGTCGACGGCCACGATCCCAACGCCTTGATCGACGCGCTGAAGCGGCCCGAGAGGCGGGTCAAGCCGCTCTGTCTGATCGCCCACACGATCAAGGGCAAAGGCGTCTCCTTCATGGAGGATCAGGTCGGCTGGCACCACGGCGTGCCGACCAAGGCCCAGTTGGAGCAGGCGATCAAGGAATTGAGTCTGACATGAGCGCCCAGGATTCTGCGTCGCCGCGGCTTTACGATTGCCGCGACGCATTCGCCGCCACGCTGGAAGAGATCGCCGAACGCGACCCGCGCATCGTCGTCGTCGTCAACGACAGCGTCGGCTCCTCCAAGCTCAAAAGCTTCTGCAAGCGCTGGCCCGAGCGCTCAATCAACGTCGGCATCGCCGAGCAGAACATGGTCGGCGTCGGCGCCGGCCTCGCCAACGGCGGCAAGATTCCGTTCGTCAGCGCCGCCTCCTGCTTCCTCACTGGCCGCGCGCTGGAGCAGATCAAAGCCGACGTCGCCTACTCGCTCGCCAACGTGAAGCTGGTCGGCCAGTCGCCCGGCGTTGGCTACGGCGAGCTCGGCCCGACCCATCATTCGATCGAGGATTTCGCCTGGCTGCGCGCGCTGCCCAAACTCGCGATCGTCGCGCCGTCCGACCCGTGGGAGACGGCGGAGGCGGTGAAAGCCGCCGCCGCGCATGAAGGGCCGGTGTTTTTGCGCGTCAGCCGTTTCGGCGTGCCGCAGCTCCCCCGGCCCGCGGGCGCGGCGTTCGCCATCGGCAAGGCGGAGACGTTGCGCGAGGGCCGCGACGTCGCCATCATCGCCAACGGGGTGATGGCGACGCGCGCGCTCGACGCCGCAACGGCGTTGGCGGCGATGGGAATCGAAGCGCGGGTGGTCAACATGGCCTCGATCGCGCCGCTCGACGAAGCGGCGATCCGGGCGGCGGCCGACCTCGGCGCGATCGTGACCATCGAGGAGGCGTCGATCCGCGGCGGGCTCGGCGGGGCGGTGGCCGAGGTGGTCGTCGGGTACCGGCCGTGCCCGGTGAAGATCCTCGGTTTCCCCGGCTTCATGCCGACTGGCGGCATCGAATTTCTATTCCAAAAATACGGCCTCACCGCCGCGGGCGTCGAGCGCGCGGCGCAAGAGGCGATTGCGATGGGGCGGAAACCATGACCGGATTCATTCTGGCTCTCGACCAAGGAACCACCAACACCAAGGCGCTGGCGCTCGATAAGGAAGCGCGAATCGCCGCGCGCCATTCCGTGCCGACGCCGGTGCGCTATCCCAAGGCCGGCTGGGTCGAGCAATCGGCCGACGAAATCTGGCGCGCGACCGTCGAGGCGATCGACGGCTGCCTCGGGACGCTGCCGGAGGGGGCGACGATCGCCGCGGTCAGCGTCTCCAACCAACGCGAATCCGTCCAGCTCTGGCGCCGTTCGACCGGCGAGACGATCGGCCCGTCCGTCACCTGGCAGTGCCGCCGTTCGGCCGACCGCATCGACGCCATCCGCACGCCCGCCAAAGAGCAGACGGTCGCCGCGACCACCGGCCTCGGCCTCGACCCGCTGTTCCCGGCGGCCAAGATCGGCTGGCTGATCGACGCCTACCCGCAGGCGCGCGCGCTCGCCAAGCAAGGGGACCTCTGCGCCGGCACGGTCGATTCGTGGCTGCTCTATAATCTCACCGGCGGGCGCGTCCACGCCACCGACGCTTCCAACGCCTCGCGCACCCAGCTGTTCGACATCCACAAGCAGCAATGGAGCGCCGAGCTGTGCGCGCTGTTCGACGCGCCGATCGGCATTCTGCCGCGCGTCGAGGATTCGGACGCGCTTTTCGGCGCGACGGCCGGCTTCGGCCGGCTCGCCGCGGGCGTCCCCATCCGAGCGATGATGGGAGACTCGCACGCGGCGCTGTTCGGTCACGGCGTGCGCCGGCCGGGCGCGGTCAAGGCGACCTACGGAACCGGCTCATCGCTGATGACGCTGACCGACGCGCCGCTCAGCTCGCGCTCAGGCCTGTCCACCACGGTCGGCTGGCGGCGCTCGGGCAAGGTCGCCTATGCGCTCGAGGGCAACATTTCCGTCTCCGCCCAGGCCGCCGCCTTTATGGCGGAGCTGATGGGGCTCGCGGACGTCGAGGCGCTGACTGCGCTCGCCGCCAAGGCGTCGGGAGAGGGCGAGGTCTGCTTCGTGCCCGCGCTCGCCGGCCTCGGCGCGCCGCACTGGAAGGACCGCGCCCGCGCGGCGCTGAGCGGGATGTCGCTGGCGACCACGCGCGCCGACATCGCCCGCGCCGCGCTGGAGGCGATCGCGCTGCAGATCTGCGACGTCTTCGCCGCGATGGAGCGCGATCTCGGCCAGCCGCTCGCCATGCTCTCCGCCGACGGCGGCGCGACGCGCAACGACCTGTTGATGCAGTGGCAGGCCGACCTGCTCGCCCGCCCCGTCCAACGGCTGAAGATTCTTGAACTCAGCGCCTTTGGCGCCGGCGCGCTCGCCGGCCTTGCAGGCGGCTTCTTCGACGAGGCGACGATCGCCGCTCGGCATGCTGAATCGACCGACGTCGTTCAGCCGCGCCTCGACGAGGCGACCCGTGTCACCAAGGCGCGGGTCTGGCAAAAGGCGGTGCGAACGGTAATCGACGCCGCCTCGCGGTGATCCTCCACCAACCTCGCGACCGGCGCGGCGATCGTCCACCGCGCCGGTTCTTTTCGCGGGGCGCGGCGATTGACAGGCGTCGCGAACGAGGTTTGCTTAACGCCGCCAATCAACCAATCGGGCGCGGCGATGGGAAATTCCGCGGTTAGCATTCGCGACGTCGCCGAAAAGGCCGGGGTCTCGCTCGGCACGGTGTCGCGCGTCCTCAACGACAACCCGTCGGTGCGCCCAGACCGCCGCCAGCGCGTAAAGGCGGCGATCGCCGACCTTGACTTCCACCCCGACGTGTTCGCCCAGAGCCTGCGCCGGGGCACCAGCAAGACCTTCGGCATCGTCATTCCCGACCTGCGCAACCCGTTTTTCGCCGAGCTCGCCCACCACGTCGAGCTCGCGGCGCGGCGGCGGGGCTACAAGCTGCTGCTTGCCTGCTCCGAGGAGGACCCGGCGCTGGAGGCCGAGCATCTGGAAAGCCTGGGCAGCCGGCGAGTCGACGGCGTGGTGCTGGCGCCGGTCGGCGACGCGGCGCCGGGCGGCCGGTCGCGCGTCGGGCCGCTGATCGTCATCGACCGGTCGCTGGAGGCGCACGCCGTCGTCGCCGCCGATCATCGCGGCGGCGCGCGGCTGGCGACCGATTATCTGCTTTCGCTCGGCCATCGCCGCATCGGCTGCGTCGCCGGCCCCGCCAACGTCGCCACGGCGCGCGAGCGCCTCGCCGGCTTCCTCGACGCCGTCGCCGCCGCGCGCGCGCGCCTGGGCGCGGCGATCGACGACCACGTCGTCCGCGCCGCCTTCGATTGCGACGCCGGCCGCCAGGCCGGCGAGGCGCTGCTGGCGCTCGAGACGCCGCCGACGGCGATCTTCGCCAGCTCCGATCAGCAGGCGATCGGCGCGATGCGCGCGGCCGCCGATCGCGGCTTCGAGGTTCCGCGACGACTGTCGATCGTCGGCTTCGACGGCATCCTCGTCTCCGACCTGGTCAAGCCGCGCCTGACCACCGTGATGCAGCCGCTCGCGGCGATCGCCGAGGCGGCGATCGAGCGGCTGGTCGCGGGCGACGACGGCGCCGGCGCGCAACGCTTCGCCTGCACGCTGGTGATAAGGGAATCCTGCGCGCCCGCGCCCGACGACGGCGGCGGGAAGCCCGCGTCGAACGATCAGGGGCGGTAGGGCGGCGCGCGCTCAAGCCGACGATCGAGCGCTCTGGTCGGCGCGTTCAAGCCACGCTCTCGTAGAGCGGCGCGCGATCGGCGACCAAGGGAACGCGGTAGCCCATCCGGCCGGGACTGAGGCGAGGATCGATCGGACGGAAGCCGACGGCGTTGAGCTTCAGCCGCAACAGCAGCCGCTTGCGCTCCGGCTCCGACCAATCGTCGAAGCGCGAGCGCGCGTGCAGCGTGGTCAGATTGTTGAGCAGCAGCACTTCGCCGGGTTCGAGCCGGAACGTCGTCTTCACCCGCTCGCCGAAGCGCTCGAGCGCGTCCATCGCCTCGATCAGCGCGGAGTCGCCCTCGCCCGCCGCGTGCAAACCGTCGGCGAGGTAGGGCGGCGCGTAGCGGATGCTCAGCGCCCGCCCGGCGATCGAGAACACCGGCACGCGGCGCGGCGCGACCCACGCCGGGTCGAACGGCTGGTCGCCGCGGCGATGGTTGGGCGCGCCGCGGTAGAGCGCAGGCAACAGCTCGGGCCTCTCGCGCAGGAAGAGGTTGTGCACGGCGAAGGCGCTGGCGACCGCGCTGTCGCCGCCGCGCCGCGCGGCCCGCACCGCCATCGGCGCGATCATGTCGCAGGCGTCGGTGTGGAGATGAAGGTCCTCGCCGTTACGGTCGCCGTGCGCCGGCGAATCGGCCGCGGCGACGTCGGCCGGCGCGTCGACGAAGTCGCCGAGGTTGCTTTGCGATGGTCCGCGGCCAATCAACGAGGCGAGGCCCCAGCAGGCGAGCTTCAACGCCCGCAATGGCGCGCCGTCGGCGGGCAGGCCCCTGAGGACGACGAAGCCGCGCCCGTCGCGGACCTCGGCGAACGGCCCCGCCAGAGCCCGGGCGAGCTCGGGATCGCAGAAATGATCGCGTCTGAGGTCGGCGACCGGCAGCCCGCGCTCGGCGAGCGCGCCGGCGCGCGCGACCAGGCGATGGAACGCTGGACCGGGCAGACGGACGACCCAATCTTCCTTTTCCGGAAGCTCGCCTCCGACCCAGGCCCGCCGGTCGACGACATAAGGATAGAACGGGAGCATCGACATCGGCGCCCTCTATTTTTGTCCGGCCTCCTCCCCGGCCGAGCGCGGGGAGGAAACGCCCCGGCGGGGGAGGAGACCGGCGGGCGTCGCCACGCAGAGAGACCGGTCGCGCGACAGGCCTCCGCCGAGGCCTGCTTCACGGCGTCGTTCTGATGGACGGCGACGAGCGCTTTGACCTAAGCGTGGTTGACCGGGTCGGTCTTGGCCGCGAGGAAGTTGCGGCAGGGATTGTCGGCCAGGGGCTCCTACGCGATGCGGTCGCCGCGCGTCTTGCTCTGGTCGTCGAGACAGGGCTTGTGCTGGACGGCGCTCGCGTCGACGTCGCCGCGCTTCGGCGCCTCGTTGGGCTGGGCGTCGTCGTCGAAGGCCGCGAGCCCGAACCCGGCGAGCGCGCCCGCCGGCCCCAAGCCGAGGATCGAACGACGTCCGCACGTCGCCTGCGCGCCTCCGGCGGAAGCGAACGAAGAGAGGGCGGCCGATGTCGCGGACAGGGTCATCATGGCGCTCCTTGTCGAGCCTTGAAACGCCGTTCATCGGGCGGCGCAAGATTCATACTACTATGTCGATCGAGTTTGTCAAGTGTTTGTCGTTCGTCGCTAGCGCACGCGCCGCGACCCCCGCGCACAGACCCGCGGCGCAGGCCTTGACGGGAAGCGCAATTCACAATCAATTATATCGATAGAGTGATTTTCACGATCGGTCCGCGCCGCGCCGCGGTTGGGCGCCTCGCGACGCCGAAGCCCGCGCCCAAGCCCGCGCCGAAGCCCTCGAGATCGAGCAGAGACGCATTCGCCTCGCGTGGCGCTGCCTCCGCGCCACGACGCGACCAAAAGCTGGCCGGCGGTCCTGCCGCCGCGAAACCTAAAAGCCGACGCTGACGGACGAAATCGCCTCCGCGCAGGCGATTTCCGGCCCCGTACGGCCGCCGCCGCGTCCGGCGCTCGACGTCGGCGCGCGGACGCGCTTCGCTTTCGAGCTGCGCGGCGCCGAGGCGCGAGGATTGCTCTCGCTCAGGACGGCGGCAGGACGCCCATCTTGAGCAGGAAGCAGCCGTAGAAGCGGCGCTCGTTGGTCGCGACCACCGCGAAGGCGTCGCGCGCCTGCTGGTAGAACGCCATGCGCTCGACGCCGGCCATCGGCAGCGGCTCGCCGAACGCGCGATCGACGATCGCCTGGACCTCGCGCTGCACCTCGGGGCGCGCCGCGGGGTCTTCGACCACCTCCATGCGCGCCACCGGATCGGGCGCGAACGTGTCGATCGGCATCACCGAGAGGATGGCGGCGACGGCGCGCGGCGCATCGACCCCGGCGAGCCGGATCGGCTTGCCGTAATGAGTGAAATGCGCCGTGGTCGCGGCCGGGTAATTGGCGTCGACGACAGCGAGCGTGTCGCCGTGTCCCATCGCGCGCAGGACATACAACAGATCGGCGTCGAGAACCGGGTCGATTCCGATGAGCATGGCGGATCCTCCTCAGTAAAATTCGCGCGGGCGAGGCGCAACGCGCGCGGCGCGCTCTATCGTCGGACCGCCGGAGCGTCGGCTGGTCGGCGCGTCGAATAGGGCTGGGTCAAGCAGTCGAAAAGAGTGGAGCGGGTGAAGGGAATCGAACCCTCGTATTCAGCTTGGAAGGCTGCTGCTCTGCCATTGAGCTACACCCGCCTCTTCGCGCGCCGCGAGTCTTGGCGATCCGTCCGCCCGAAGTCAATCCTCGCCTCGCCCTGCGGCGCGCGCCTTCGCGGCGGGGCGTTCTCTTTCGTTCATCGGGGGAAAGGAAGGATGGTGGAGCCAGACGGAATCGAACCGACGACCTCTTCAATGCCATTGAAGCGCTCTCCCAACTGAGCTATGGCCCCACGTTCTCCTACTTGGTCGCGCGCGCTCCCTTGGGCCGGAGCGACGCGTTCGCTGTGGGCCGGGTGTATAGCCGCAAACCCGCGCGCCATACAAGGCCCCTTGTAAGCGAAATCTGTCCGCCGCGGCGTCGCTCAGGGCTCCTCGTCCGGCGCGATGTCGCCGTCGATCAGATTGGTGACGTCGTCTTCTTCCTCTTCCTCCTCTTCGAGGAACGGGTCGTCCGGCTCCTCTTCCTCCTCCACCTCGATGTCCTCGGCGGCCGGCTCAGGCGTCTTCTCTTCGCCGGCCTCGACGTCTTCGAGCGAGACGATCTCGACGCCCGCCGGCGCCGGCGCCTCCTCTTCCTCTTCCTCCACCTTGGCGGGCGCTCTTTCAACGCGCGTCGTCGCGCCCTGGAAGATCGTTCCGCACTTCGGGCAGACAATCGGATCGCGGTTCAAGTCGAAGAACTTCGCGCCGCAGTTCTGACATTGGCGCTTGGCTCCAAGCTCGGGTTTGGCCACGGTTTGCGTTCCCCTGGTCGTTGGGCGGATCGCTCCGGTTAGTCGGCGCCGCGGCGCCTGTCAATGCGTTTCGGCGCGCCCCGTCGACAGCGCGCGAAGGGGGTGTTACCAGCGCGTTTCCTAGCCGGCGCGCGTTCGCCGCCGGCGTCGAAGTCAAGCGCACGGCGATGTCGGAATCCGCAGAGAATCAGGCTCGGCCGCTCCGCGCCGAGCGCAGCGGCCCGTTGAAGGGCCGCGCCCGCCCGCCCGGCGACAAGTCGATTTCGCACCGCGCGCTGCTCATCGGCCTGCTCGCCCGCGGCGAGACCACCATCGATGGCCTGCTCGAAGGCGAGGACGTGCTGCGCACCGCCGAGGCCTGCCGCGCGCTCGGCGCCCGCGTCGAGCGGCTGGCCGAGGGCCGCTGGTCGATCAAGGGCGCCGGGCTCGGCTCGCTCGTCGCGCCGCGCCGACCGCTCGATTTCGGCAACGCCGGCACCGGCTCGCGCCTGACCATGGGCGTCGTCGGCGGGCATGGAATCGTCGCTCAGTTCGACGGCGACGCGTCGCTGCGCGGGCGGCCGATGCGCCGCATCCTCGACCCGCTGCGGCTGATGGGCGCGCAGGTCCTCGCCGAAATGGAAGGCGGCCGCCTGCCGATCACGCTGCAAGGCGCGCTCGACCCGGCGCCGATTCTCTATCGCACGCCCGCGCCCTCCGCCCAGATCAAGTCGGCGACGCTGCTCGCGGGCTTGAACGCGCGCGGGCGCACCACCGTGATCGAGGCCGAGGCGACGCGCGACCACACCGAGAAGATGCTCGCCTACTTCGGCGCCGAAGTCAGCGTCGAGGCGGAAGGAGCGGGGCGGCGCGTCACCCTGGTCGGACGCCCCGAGCTGGTCCCGCAGCGGATCGTCACGCCCGCCGATCCTTCGTCGGCGGCGTTCCCTATCGTCGCCGCGCTGATCGCGCCCGGCTCCGACGTCATCGTCGAAGGGGTGATGACCAACCCGCTACGCGCTGGCCTCATCGCCACCCTGATCGAGATGGGGGCGCGAATCGACGTCCTCGACCGGCGCGTCGAGGGCGGCGAGGAGGTGGCCGACCTGCGCGTGCGCTCGAGCGACTTGAAGGGCGTCGACGTGCCCGCCCAGCGCGCGCCCTCGATGATCGACGAATATCCGATCCTCGCCGTGGCGGCCGCGTTCGCCGAGGGAGAGACGCGCATGAACGGCCTGCGCGAGCTCAGAATCAAGGAGAGCGACCGGCTCGCCGCGGTGGCCGCCGGCCTTCGCGCCGCCGACGTCGCGCACCAGGTGGAAGGCGACGATCTCATCGTCAGCGGCGGGCGGCCGGCGGGCGGCGGCATGGTCGCCGCGCGTCTCGACCACCGCATCGCCATGAGCTTCCTCGTCATGGGGCTCGCGTCGATCAAGCCGATGGCGGTCGACGATTCGTCGACCATCGCCACGAGCTTCCCCAATTTCCTCGCGCTGATGGAAGGGCTCGGCGCGCGGTTCGCGTGAGGCGGGAGCGCGGCCGGCCGCCCCGAATCTGCCTCACATCCCGAGATAGGCGCGCCGCACCTCGTCGTTGGCGAGAAGGTCGGCGCCCACGCCGTCGATGGTCGCGCGGCCGGTCTCGAGCACATAGGCGTGGTCGGCGATCGCCAGCGCCGCGCGCGCGTTCTGCTCGACCATCAGGATGGTCACGCCCGCCTCCTTCAGCATTTTGACGATGCGGAAGATCTCTTCGACCACCAGCGGCGCGAGCCCCATCGACGGCTCGTCGAGCAGCATCAGCTTCGGCTTGCTCATCATCGCGCGGCCGAGCGCCAGCATCTGCTGCTGGCCGCCCGACAGCGTGCCCGCCGCCTGGCTGCGCCGCTCGCGCAAGATCGGAAACAGCTCGTAGACCTCGGCGAGGCTGTCGCGCGCCTCGCGCGCCGGGCGCGTATAGGCGCCGAGCCGCAGATTGTCCTCGACCGACATCGGCGCGAACACCTGCCGGCCTTCCGGCGCCTGCGCGATTCCGGCGCGCACCCGCGCCGCGCTGGGCCAGCGGGTGACGTCCTCGCCGTCGAAGCGGATCGTCCCCGCCGCGACCGGCTGGACCCCCGAGACGCAGCGCAGAAGCGTGGTCTTGCCGGCGCCGTTGGCCCCCACCAGCGCGACCAGCTCGCCGAAGCCGACCTTGAGATCGACGCCGCGCAGCGCCTCGATCCGCCCATAGCGCGAGACCAACCCGGAGACTTCGAGCAGCGATCCGGCCGCGTCGACGCCGCGCCGCGGCAGGCGCGTCACCACCGTCTCCGAATGGCCGCCGACGCCCTCCGGCGCGGGCGTGAGCTGGATGATGCGCGCGCGCAGGAGCGCGACGTCGCCGTCGGCGCGCGGATCGCCGAGCGGATCGCGGTGGGCGGCGAAGGCGACGTCGATCGTCGCCCAATCCTCGTCGAGAAGAACGCGTCGCGCCAGCGGCAGCGCGACTTCTTCTTCGAGCCGCATGTGCGCTTCGAGCGTCGCGCAGAAGCTCGAGCACTCCTCGATCAGGCCTGCGACGCCCGCCCGATCGCCCGCGCCGACCGAGCCGGCGAGCGCGCGGATGCGCGCGACCTGAAGCGGACAGACCCGGTGCTCGTGGTCAAGCTGCGCCAGCGCCATCGCGCCTTCGCAGGTGCGGCGGCGGATCCGCGCAAACAGAAGATCGCTTTCTTTCGGGTGATGGTAGCGCGCCGGAAACGCGTCGAGATAGTCGGCGATCAGCGCCACGGTGTGGAGATCGTCGGCGGTCGGCGCGGCGGCGAGCCGCTCGCTGAGCGCGCCGAGGGCGTTGGCGACCAGCCGCATGTTGCGGTGTTCGGCCTCGATGACCGCGAGCGCGCGCATCGCCTCACCCCTCGCCGTTGCTGGCCGCGCCAAGATAGGCGGCGATCACTTCCGGGTTGCGGCGGACTTCGTCCGGCGCGCCCTCGGCGAGCTTCTTGCCGTAGTCAAGCACGACGATGCGCTGGGCGACGCTCATCACCAGCTTCATGTCGTGCTCGACCAGGACGACGGTGACGCCGCGCCGGCCGATCGCGCCGATGAGGCGCTCGACCTCGTCGGTCTCGGTGTGGTTGAGGCCTGCGGCGGGCTCGTCGAGAAACAGCAGCTCCGGCGCCGCGGCGAGCGCGCGGGCGATCTCCAGGCGCTTCAGGGCGCCGTAGGGCATGGCGCGCGCCTCGGCGTCGAGATAGGCGCCGCAGCCGACGAAGGCGAGCAATTCGGCGGCTTCCGCGCGCGCCGCCCGGTCGCGCGCGACCAGGCTCGGCCGCCGCGCCATCGCCGCCAGCAGGCTCGAGTTGAGGCGCAGATGGGCGCCGACCATGACGTTCTCGATCGCCGAGAGGTTCATCGACGCCTGAAGGTTCTGGAACGTCCGCGCGACGCCGCGGCGCGCCAGGCTCTCGGGCGGCAGCCCCGCCACCTCCTCGCCCCGCAGCCGGATCGAGCCCGAGCTCGGCGCGATCAGGCCGGTGATCAGGTTGAACAGCGTGGTCTTGCCGGCGCCGTTGGGGCCGATCACTGCGTGGATCGTCCCCTTGGCGACGGAGAACGTGACGTCGGAGACGGCGGCGACGCCGCCGAAGCTCTTCGACAGCTTCTCGAGGCGAAGCATCGTCACGCCGCCTTTCGTCCGAAGCGCGCCGCCAGGCTCGGCGCGATCCCCCGCGGCAGGAAGATCATCGTCGCCACCAGGATCGCGCCGTAGCCGATCGTCTCGTAGCCTTCGAAGCGCGCGAGCAGCTCCGGGGCGAGCGACAGCAGCGCCGCGCCGAGCACCGACCCCCAGATCGACGCCATCCCGCCGACCACCACCATGGTCACGAGCTGCACCGATTTCGGGAACGCGGCGAGCCCCGGGGTGACGAAGCCTTCGTAATGTCCGTAGAGCGAGCCGACGAAGGCCGCGGCCACCGCCGACAGCACGAAGACGCGGGTCTTGAAGCTGGCCGCGTCGACGCCGAGCGTCCGCGCGGCGGTCTGGGAGCCGTGCAGCGCGCGCAGCGCCCTCCCGGCCGGGCTGTCGACCAGATTGCCGGCGATGAGGATCGCCGCGACCAGCAACGCCGCGAACGCCCAGTACCAGCTCCTTTCGCCCGCCAGGCGCCAGCCGAAGACGGAGAAGTCGGGCACGGCCATGCCGTCCGGACCGCCGGTCAGCGCCACCTCGTTGGATAGCGCGATCGAGGCGACGACGCCGAGGCCGAGGGTCGCCATGGCGAGATAGTGCCCTTCGAGCCGCAGGATCGCCCGGCCGACGAGGTAGGCGAGCGCCCCCACCGCCGCCGCGCTCGCCAACAGCGCGGCGAGCGGCGGCCAGCCGAAGGCGCCGACGAGGATCGCCGAGCCGTAGGCGCCGAGGCCGAAGAACGCCGCGTGGCCGAGGCTGATCTGGCCCGCGTAGCCGATAAGAAGGTTGAGCGCGATGGCGAGCGTCGCGTTGACCGCGATGCGGATGGCGACGTCGAAGTAATAGGCGTTGGGCAGGACGAGCGGCAGCGCGACCAGCGCCGCGGCGAACAGAAGCGTCGGCGCGCGGGAGGAAAGCGCTCGCGGGAGCGGCGGGGCGCGCATCATCGCCCTCACGTCCCGCCGCCGCGCGCCGCGCCGAACAGGCCGCTCGGGCGGACGAGTAGGATGACGAGCACGACCACGATCGCGACGGCGTCCTTGTAGGCGGAGGAGAAATAGCCGGCGGTCATGCTCTCCATCAGGCCGAGCGCGAGACCGCCGACGACCGCGCCGACGCCCGAGCCGAGCCCGCCGATCGCCGCGGCGACGAAACCCTTGAGGCCGAGCATGACGCCTGCGTCGTACGACGCGTTGGCGATCGGCGCGATCAGCACGCCGCCCAACGCGCCGAGCCCCGCCGAGAGGACGAAGCTCATCGACAGCACGCGGCGCGTGTCGATCCCGACCAGCTCGGCGGCGAGGCGGTTGTGGGCGGTGGCGAGAATGCCCTTGCCCAACCGGGTTCGCGCGAAGAACAGCGCCAGCGCCGCCACCACGACCAGCGTCGTCGCCAGCGCCCACAAGCTCTGCGGCAGCACCGCCGCGCCGGCGAACGCGATCGGCTTGTCGCCGGAGAACGGCGGCAGGGCGCGCCCGCCCTTGCCGAGCGTCGTCTCGACGCCGCCGCGCAGGACCATCGAGACGCCGATGGTGATGATCACCAGGGCGGTCGCGTCGGCTTCGCGCGCCGGCGCGATGGCGAGCTTGGCGACGATGAAGCCTATCAGCGCTGTCGCCGCCACCGCGCCGACCACCGCCAGCGGCAACGGCGCCCCCGTCGCCGCGAGAGACGCGGCGATCATGCCGCCGAGCATGATGAACTCTCCCTGGGCGAAATTGATCACGCCGGAGGCGTTGTAGATGATCGAGAAGCCGAGCGCCGACAGCGCGTAGGTCGCTCCGACGGTGACGCCGGCGAAGATCAACTGCAGGAATTGCGACACGGCCGGGTTTCCGTCACGGCGGAAGAACGCAGAGTCGGGCTTCGGGGCGCGCGCGCCGAAGCCCGACGAGAGGTCAGTCCGCCAGCCTCCATTTGCCATCCCGGATTTCGATCATGCGGAAGGCGCTGGCGCTCAGGCCCAGGTGGTCCTGCGGCGACATCGAGACAAGGCCGCCGGTGCCGACGAAGCCGGTGGTCTTCTCGATTTCGTCGCGCACTTTCGCCTTGTCGACCGAGCCGGCGCGCTCCACCGCCGCCTTCCAGATGAAGAAGGCGTCGCGGGCGTGCCCGCCGAAGGTCGAGACGTCGCCGCCGGTCTTGGCGACGAACAGCGCGACATAGTCGCTGAGCACCGCCCGCTGCGGATCGGCGGGGTCGAGCTGCTCGGGAATGAGGATCGCCGCCGCGGGAAAGCGCTCGCCCTCGGCCGCCGCGCCGGCGAGGCGAATGAACTCCGCGCTGGCGACGCCGTGCGACTGGTACACCGGCAGCGTGATCCCGAGCTGGGCGATGTCCTTGGCGACCACCGCCGGTCCCTCGCCCATGCCGAAGACGAAGATCGCCTGCACGCCGTCGACGCCGCGGATCTTGGCGAGCTGCGCAGTGACGTCGGCGTCCTTGGGGCCGTAGGTCTCGTCGGCGAGGATCGCGACGCCGGCCTTCGCCGCCGCGACGAGCGTCTCCTTGCGCCCCGACTGGCCGAAGCCGGAGGTCTCCGACAGGAGCGCGATCTTGGTCAGCCCGCGCTTCGTCGCGTCGGCGAACACCCGCTCGGCGGCCATGCGGTCGCTGTGGGCGACCTTGAACAGCCACTTCTTGACCGGCTCGGAGATCACCACGCCGGCGGCCAAGGAAACGAAGGGAATCTCGGCGCGCTCGGCCAGCGGATACATCGCCATGGTCGAGCCGGTGGTCGAGCCGCCGATCAGCGCGTCGACGCGATCGTCCTCGATCAGCCGCTTGGCGAAGCCGTTGGCTTGCGCCGCCTCCGAGCCGTCGTCATAGGCGACGAGCTTGATCGGGCGGCCGAGCAGTCCGCCTTCGGCGTTGATCCTGTCGACATAGATCTGCAGCGTCTTCAGCTCCGGGTCGCCGAGGTAGGCGGCCGGACCGGTCGCCGACAGCACCGAGCCGATCTTGATCGGCTCCGCGGCGTGCGCCGCGCACCCCGCCAAAATCAAAGCGGCGGCGGCCAACGACGCGCGCCACGCGCTCCCCGCCCGAGACAACCGCCCCATGCGCGCCCCCTCCTCGATCGCCGCCCGCGCGGATCCCCGGTCCGCGCGCGCAAGCCTGATTTAACAGGATTTGTCGGTTCTGACCAACCTGACTCGACGCGCCGGGCGACTTTGCCGCAGGGGCGCGGCGGCGCGGCGCTTCAGCGCCTTAGTGGGCGCGCTGGACGGTGAACTCGACCGCGTCGAGCAGCGCATGCTTCCACGGCGAGGGCTGGAACAGCTCGAGGGCGTCGCGCGCCATCGCGCCGTAATGGCGCGCGCGTTCGATGGTGTCCTCTAACGCGCGGTGCTTCCTCATCGTCGCCAGCGCGGTCTCGATGTCGCCCTCGGCGATCTCGCCGCGCTCGAGCGTGCGCCGCCAAAACGCGCGGTCCTCCGGCGCGCCGCGGCGAAACGAAAGCACTACCGGCAGCGTGATCTTGCCCTCGCGGAAATCGTCGCCGACGTTCTTGCCGAGCTTGGCCGCCGAACCGCCGTAGTCGAGCGCGTCGTCGACCAGTTGAAAGGCGACGCCGAGATTTGCGCCGTAGCCGCGGCAGGCTTCGACCTCGGTCTTGCCGCGCCGGGCCAGGATCGGCCCGACCTCGCAGGCGGCGGCGAACAGCGCCGCCGTCTTGGCGCGAATGACCTTGAGATAGGCGTCTTCGCTGGTGGCGGTGTCCTTGGCCGCCGAAAGTTGCAGAACCTCGCCCTCGGCGATCACCGCCGCCGCGCTCGACAGCACGTCGAGGCACGGCAGCGAGCCGACCTCGACCATCATCTTGAACGCCTGGCCGAGCAGGAAATCGCCGACCAGCACGCTCGCCTCGTTGCCCCACAGCACCCGCGCGGCGGCCTTGCCGCGCCTAAGGTCGCTCTGGTCGACGACGTCGTCGTGCAGCAGCGTCGCGGTGTGCATGAACTCGACCGCCGCGGCGAGCTTGACGTGACCGTCGCCGCAATAGCCGCACAGGCCCGCCGCGGCGAGGGTGAGAATCGGCCGCAGGCGCTTGCCGCCTGAGGAGATCAGGTGGTTGGCGACCTCGGGGATCATCGCCACTTCCGAGCCGGCGCGCGCCAGGATCTCCTGGTTGACCGACGTCATGTCGCTCGCCGTCAGCGCGATCAGGCGCTCGATCAGCCTTTCCGGCGACCTCTCCTCGAGCGGAACGACAACTCCCACGGGGCCTTCCCTTGCCAGAGGGCGACCGCGCGACCATAAAGACCGCCAGGCGAGCGGGCAAGAGCGCTCGAGCGAGAGTCGGCGACGTGATTGAACTCGTGCGCACCAACGATCTCGTGACGATCTCGGTGGTCGAGATGCTACTCCGCCAGGCGGGCGTGGCCTTTTTTGTCGCCGACCAGCACATGAGCGCTACGGAAGGCTCGCTCGGTTTCCTGCCGCGGCGCATCCTCGTCGCCGGCCACGAAGAGCAGCGGGCGCGCCGGCTGATGCGCGATGCCGGGCTCGCGCAGGAATTGCGCGATGGCTGAAGCGGCCGAGGCGGCGTCGACGAGCCTCGACGCGATCCTCGACGGGCGGCTGCGGCTGCGCCAGCCGCTTTACGGCCACCGCGTCGGCGCCGACGCGGTGCTGCTCGCCGCGGCCGCGGGCGCGCCGGCGAGCCGGCTTATCGACGTCGGCGCCGGAGTCGGCGCGGTCGGGCTCGCGCTGCTCCAGCGCTGGCCCGAGGCGCGGGCCGACCTCGTCGAGATCGACCCCGCGCTCGCCGCGCTGGCCGGCGAAAACGCCGCGCTCAACGGCCTTGCCGATCGGGCGCGGACGATCGTCGCCGACGCGCTCGCTCCCGCCGCCCGGCGCGCCGCGGGGCTCGTCGAGGGCGCGGCGGACCTCGTCGTCGTCAATCCGCCGTTCTTCGCTCCCGGCGCGGCGCGCGCCTCGCCCGATGCGGCTCGCGCTCGCGCCCATGTCGCGCGCGCGAGCGCCCCCGGCTGCTCGCCGCTCGAAGCTTGGGTCGTCGCCAGCCTGGCGCTGCTCGCGCCGGGCGGGCGCTTCGTCATGATCCACCGTCCCGACGCGCTGCCGGCGATCCTTCCGGCGCTGGCGCGGCGGCTCGGCGAGATCGCGCTGCGCCCCGTCCATCCGCGCGCCGAGGAAGCGGCGATCCGCCTCATCATCTCCGGCGTCAAGGGCTCGAAAGCGCCGCTGCGGATCCTGCCCGGCCTGACGCTGCACGAAGCAAGCGGCGCCTTCACCCCGCTCGCCGCGGCGATCCACCGCGGCGAAGCGTTTCTCTAGCCGCGGCCAGCGGGCGCGCTTGGCGCTGCGACGCGGACGTCGCCTGCCTGCTCCGCGCTCGGTGTCCATAGCCCGTCAAAAGACGGGCGTCCTTTCGGACGCCCTTTGGTCGAGCTGGCTTCGCCGGTTGCTCGCTTCGCTCGCAAACCGTGACGCCTCCGCGCGGATCAAGCGTTTCGCCGCCGTGAGTTTTGCCGAACCGAGCCGGCCCTTCGGGCCGGCGGTCTCAGCAAAACTCGCGGTAGCTGCTTGCCGCGGCGGAACGGCGGGGCCACCCGGAGGGCCGAAGCGAAGCGGAGGAGCGGCCCGAAGGGCGACTTGACGCCGCCGGGCCGATGCGGCCCGCGCGAGCCGGTCGCCACCCACGTCCGCAGCACAGCCGCGTTGACCGCGCCCGGCCGCGTCACTAGGGTCCGCCGCGAAATTCGAACCCGGATTCCCCTATGCCGCGCGATCCCGCGCTCGACCCGGCGCGTTCCTTCCAGGGCCTCATCCTGACGCTCCAAGACTTCTGGGCGCGCCACGGCTGCCTCATCCTCCAGCCCTACGACATGGAGGTCGGCGCGGGCACCTTCCATCCCGCCACCACGTTGCGCTCGCTGGGGCCGAAGCCCTGGCGGGCGGCCTATGTGCAGCCGTCGCGCCGCCCCAAGGACGGCCGCTACGGCGATAATCCCAACCGTCTCCAGCACTATTACCAGTACCAGGTGATCCTGAAGCCCTCGCCCGACGACTTGCAGGACCTCTACCTCCGGTCGCTCGCCGCGATCGGCGTCGACGCTTCCCTGCACGACGTGCGCTTCGTCGAGGACGACTGGGAGAGCCCGACGCTCGGCGCCTGGGGCCTTGGCTGGGAGTGCTGGTGCGACGGCATGGAGGTGTCGCAGTTCACCTATTTCCAGCAGGTGGCGGGCTTCGAATGCGCGCCGGTGTCGGGCGAGCTGACCTACGGCCTCGAGCGGCTGGCGATGTACGTGCAGGGGGTCGAGAATGTCTACGACCTCAACTTCAACGGCCGCGACGGCGCCGACGCGGTTGTCTACGGCGACGTGTTCCTGCAGGCCGAGCAGGAATATTCGCGCTTCAACTTCGAATACGCCGACACCGCGATCCTGTTCCAGCACTTCAAGGACGCCGAGAGCGAGTGTCGCTCGTTGCTCGCCAAGGGCGACGCGGGCGAGCGCCATCTGATGGCGCTGCCCGCCTACGACCAGTGCATCAAGGCGAGCCACGCCTTCAACCTGCTCGACGCGCGCGGCGTGATCTCGGTGACCGAGCGCCAGAGCTACATCCTGCGCGTGCGCGAGCTCGCCAAAGCCTGCGGCGCCGCCTGGCTGAAGACCGCCGGCGGAGGAAACCCTTCTTCCGCCTGAGCGGGAGAAGGCGCCGCGAAGCGCCGGATGAGGGCAAGCCGCGCCATTCCCCTCATCCGGCCGCGCTTCGCGCGCCGGCCTTCTCCCGCAAGCGGGAGAAGGGTCGCTCCGGCGCTTTGGTTCCAAATTGCTGAGACGAAAGAATGCCCGACCTGCTCCTCGAACTGTTCAGCGAAGAAATCCCCGCCCGCATGCAGCGGCAGGCGGCCGAAGACTTGAAGCGGCTCGTCACCAACGCGCTGGTCGACGCCAACCTCCCTTATGAGGCCGCGCAGAGCTTCGCCACGCCGCGGCGCCTGGCGCTCAGCGTGGTCGGCCTGTCCGAGGCGCAGCCGCGCCGCCGCGAGGAGCGCAAGGGGCCGCGCGTCGGCGCGCCGGCGGGCGCGATCCAGGGCTTCCTCAAGAGCGCGGGACTAGCCCGCATCGAGGACGCCAAGATCGTCTTCGACGGCAAGAAGGGCGAATTCTACGTCGCCGTGGTCGAGAAGCAGGGCCGCGCGACGCGCGAGCTGCTGGCCGAGGTCCTGCCGGCGATCGTGCGCGCGTTCCCCTGGCCGAAGTCGATGCGCTGGGGCGCGGCGTCGGCGAAACCCGACGCGCTGCGCTGGGTTCGCCCGCTGCACGCGATTGTCTGCGCGTTCGGCGGCCCGCACGAGGCGCCCGAGGTCGTCCCCTTCGCGGTCGACGGCATCGCGGCGGGCGACGTGACCTACGGCCATCGTTTCCTCGCCCCGCAGGCGATCCGGGTCCGCCGCTTCGACGATTACGTCGCCCAGCTCGCCAAGGCGAAAGTCATCCTCGACGTCGAGCGGCGCAAAGAGATCATCCGCGCCGACGCCAAAAGCCTCGCCTTCGCGCAGGGGCTCGAACTGATCGAGGACGAGGGGCTGCTCGACGAGGTCGCCGGCCTGGTCGAATGGCCGGTCGTTTTGATGGGCGCGTTCGAACCGGAGTTCCTCGAAATTCCGCCGGAAGTGATTCGCGCCACCATCCGCGCCAACCAGAAATGCTTCGTGCTCAGCGGCGCCGACGGGCGGCTCGCCAACAAATTCATCCTGGTTTCGAACCTCGTCGCGCGCGACGGCGGCGTGGCGATCGCGGCGGGCAACGGCCGCGTGGTGCGCGCGCGGCTCGCCGACGCGCGCCACTTCTGGCACACCGACCTGGCGCCGCTGCCCGACTACAAGGACAAGGCGAAGAAGCCGCTCGACCAGCGGCTGGAGAAGCTGAAGGCGCAGGGCGTCGTGTTCCACGAGAAGCTGGGGACGCAGGGCGAGCGGGTCGAGCGCATCGCCGCGCTGGCGCGCGAGCTGGCGCCGATCGTCGGCGCCGACGCCAAGCTCGCCGAGCGCGCCGCGCGGCTCGCCAAGGCGGATCTCATGACCGAGATGGTCGGCGAGTTCCCCGAGCTGCAGGGCCTGATGGGCCGCTATTACGCGCTCGCCCAGGGCGAGGAGGAAAGCGTCGCCGACGCGATCGGCGACCACTATAGGCCGCAAGGCCCGAACGACCGCGTCCCCGACGCGCCGGTCGCCGTCGCCGTCGCGCTCGCCGACAAGCTCGACACGCTCGCAGGGTTCTGGGCGATCGACGAGAAGCCGACCGGCAGCAAGGACCCATATGCGCTGCGAAGGGCGGCGCTGGGGGTGATCCGGATCGTGCTGGAGAACGGGCTGAGGATGCCGATGCTTGCTGTGCTGGCGGAGCCGATGCGGCGCGCCCACGAGGCGGCGGCTCGCCAGAGAGCCAAGGCGATGACGCCCGACGACGCTCAAAAACGGGAAATGTTTGACTCGGCCTGGGAGGATAAGCGGCTCGAGACTCCGCAGGAGCTGCTGCTGTTCTTCGCCGACCGTCTCAAGGTCTATCTGCGCGACAAGGGCGCGCGCTACGATCTGATCGACGCGGTGTTCGCGCTGCCCGGCCAGGACGACTTGCTTATGATCGTGCGCCGCGTCGAGGCGCTGGGCGCGCTGCTCGACGGCGAGGACGGCAAGGACCTGCTCGCCGGCTATCGCCGCGCCGCCAACATCCTCCGCGCCGAGGAGAAGAAGGATGGCGCCGGCGCCTTCGCCGGCGCGCACGATCCGGGCGCGCTGGCGCTCGCCGAGGAGACGGCGCTCGCCGACGCGCGCGCCGCGGCGGGCGCGGAGGCGCGCGAACGGGTCGCGCGCGAGGATTTTCAGGGGGCGATGCGGGCGCTGGCGAAGCTGCGCGCGCCGGTCGACGACTTCTTCCTGCGCGTCACCGTCAACGCCGACGACCCGGCGCTACGCCTCAACCGCCTGCGCCTGCTCGGCGAGCTGCGCGACGCAGTTCACACCGTGGCGGATTTCTCGCGTATCTCCGGCTGATTCCCCTCTCCCCTTGCGGGAGAGGGGTTAGGGGTGAGGGGTCGCGGCGCATCGACCGAGCGTGGCGCTGGGCGCCGACCCCTCATCCGACCGCGCTTCGCGCGGCCACCTTCTCCCGCAAGGGGAGAAGGGGCGGCGGAGGCGCTGTTTTCTTCGCAAGGAAGGGAATAGAGGCGCCGATCACGCCGCCAACGCGGCGCGCACGGCCGAGCCGGTGGCGACGAGGCGGCGCAGGCTCACGCCGTCGATCTCGGCGGTCTCGTCGGCTTCGAAGCGCACGTCGACCAGCGCGTCGGCGCCCTGGTCTTCGGCTTCGCGCACCAATGCGCGAATGACGGCCCCGCGATCGGCCTCGCCGGCCGGCTCCTCGGCCGCCCGCCACGAGCCGGTCGCCTTTACGCGTCCGATGGTGAAGTTGGCGCGGCCTCCTTCGAGGGCGCTGGTGAAACTGACTTGCATGGCTGAGGTCTACTCTGATTGAACTTTGGGATGACTCTGCCGGACTTGTCTTTCGGCGGTCTTAATGGCCGCTTGATCGACGCGCCGCTGTCTGGATCCGGTTTACGAAATATGCTCAGCGGTCGGAAAATACAAGACAAAAAGAGAGCGGCGCCGCGATGGCGCCGCTCCGGCCTTTTTGTGGCTCGACTTAAGTATTAGTTCTGGGCGGTCGCTTCGGCGTCCGGCTTGCCCGCCTTCTCGAGGTCGGCGCCGGTCTCCTGGTCGACGACCCGCATCGACAGCTTGACCTTGCCGCGGTCGTCGAAGCCCATCAGCTTGACCTTCACCTTGTCGCCTTCCTTGACCACATCGGTGGTCTTGGCGACACGGCCCTTGGCGAGCTGCGAGATGTGCACCAGGCCGTCGCGCGAGCCGAAGAAGTTGACGAAGGCGCCGAAGTCCATCGTCTTGACCACCGTGCCCTCGTAGATCTGGCCGACCTCCGGTTCCGCGGCGATGCCCTTGATCCAGTTGAGCGCCGCCTTGATCTTGGCGGCGTCGCTGGAGGCGACCTTCACCGTGCCGTCGTCTTCGATGTTGATCTTCGCGCCGGTCTTCTCGACGATCTCGCGGATGACCTTGCCGCCCGTGCCGATCACTTCGCGAATCTTGTCGGTCGGGATCTTGATGGTCTCGATGCGCGGCGCGAACTCGCCGAGCTCGGCGCGGGCGTCGGACAGCGCTTTCGCCATCTCGCCGAGGATGTGCATCCGCCCTTGCTTCGCCTGGGCGAGCGCGACGCGCATGATCTCCTCGGTGATGCCGGCGATCTTGATGTCCATCTGCAGCGAGGTGACGCCCTCGCTGGTGCCGGCGACCTTGAAGTCCATGTCGCCCAAGTGATCCTCGTCGCCGAGGATGTCGGTGAGCACGGCGTAGCGGTCGCCTTCGAGGATCAGGCCCATGGCGATGCCGGCGGTCGGACGCTTGATCGGCACGCCCGCGTCCATCAGCGCCAGCGACGAGCCGCACACCGTCGCCATCGACGAGGAGCCGTTCGATTCGGTGATCTCCGAGACGACGCGGATGGTGTAAGGGAAGTCCGCCACGCTCGGCAGCATCGGGCGGAGGGCGCGCCAGGCGAGCTTGCCGTGGCCGATCTCGCGCCGCCCCGGCGCACCCATGCGCCCGGTCTCGCCGACCGAATAGGGCGGGAAGTTGTAGTGGAGCAGGAAGCGTTCCTTGTAGGTGCCTTCCAGCGCGTCGACGTATTGCTCGTCCTCGCCGGTGCCGAGCGTCGCCACCACCAGAGCCTGGGTCTCGCCGCGGGTGAACAGCGCCGAGCCGTGGGTGCGCGGCAGCACGCCGACCTGGGCGACGATCGGACGCACGGTGGTCAGGTCGCGGCCGTCGATGCGCCGCTGGCGGTCGAGGATGTTCCAGCGCACCACCTTGGCCTGGGCGTTATGGAACGCCTCGGCGACCGCCTCGGGGGAAAAGGTCGCGTCGCCCTCGACTGGCGCCAGCGCCGCAGCCGCCTTCGCCTTCGCCGCCTCGATCGCGGCGTAGCGCTCCTGCTTCTCTCCGATCGCGTAAGCGGCGCGCAGGTCGTCCTCGACCAGGTCGAGCACCGCCTTCTCGACTGCCGCTTTGTCGCCGGCGACGAGCTCGCGCGGCTCCTTGGCGGCCTTCTCGGCGAGGCGGATGATCGCCTGGATCACCGGCTGGAAGGCGGCGTGGCCCGCCATCACCGCCTTGAGCATCGTCTCTTCGGAGAGCTCCTGCGCCTCGGATTCGACCATCAGCACCGCGTCGGCGGTGCCGGCGACGACCAGGTCGAGCGCCGATTCCTTCTGTTCGTCGATGGTCGGGAAGACCTTGATCTCGTCCTTGATCAAGCCGACGCGCGCTCCGCCGATCGGCCCCATGAACGGCACGCCCGACAGCGTCAGCGCCGCCGAAGCGGCGATCAGGGCGAGAATGTCCGGGTCGTTCTCCATGTCGTGGCTGAGCACGGTGGCGATGATCTGGGTGTCGCAACGGAAGTCGTCGGGGAACAGCGGCCGGATCGGCCGATCGATCAGGCGCGAGGTCAGCGTCTCCTTGTCGGACAGGCGGCCTTCGCGCTTGAGATAGCCGCCGGGGATGCGCCCCGCGGCGAACGCCTTCTCCTGGTAGTGGACGGTCAGCGGGAAGAAGTCCTGGCCGGGCTTCGGCGCCTTGAGGGCGACCACGGTGGCGAGCACGGTCGTCTCGCCCCAGCTCGCCAGCACGGCGCCGTCGGCCTGGCGCGCCACGCGTCCGGTCTCGAGCACGAGCTTACGCCCGCCGAGCGTCAATTCTTCGCGTTGTATGTCGAACATTTCGTCATCCTTTTCTCATCGAAAGGATGCGAAAGCCCTCGGCCTTGAAGCCGGTTCGAACCTGTCCGTCATCGGCAAGACGGCGAGAGGCTGGCGGTTTTCCAGCCCCTGGCGATCCTGCCGCAGGGCGTTCTGCCAAGAACGCCCGTCCTTCGACGGGCGCGAGGGCGTCCACGTGTGAACGCCCGCGGTTCGACGGCGTTAAGTCGCGGCCTTCGCCATCCATCTGCCGGCGGCGGCCCCATGCCGCCGCCCGGCTTCTCCTCGCCGCCGCTAGCGGCGAATGCCGAGTCGCTCGATCAGCGCCTTGTAGCGCGCCTCGTCGCTTTTCTTGACGTAGTCGAGCAGCGTGCGTCGCTGCGAGACCATCTTGAGCAGGCCGCGGCGCGAATGATTGTCCTTGACGTGGGTCTTGAAGTGGCTGGTCAGGTTGGCGATCCGTTCGGTGAGGATGGCGACCTGAACTTCCGGCGAACCCGTGTCGCCGACCTTCAACGCATATTCTCGAATGAGCGCGGCCTTGCGCTCGGCGGTGATCGACATCGGTTTTCCTTCTATTGCGGCGCAAGCGCCTCGACTTTTGGCCGAGCCGGGATGTCGTCCAGGTCGGTCGCGTCCGGAATAACCCGGAGCGGCGCCTTATACAGGATTTTTTTGGCGGCGCTAGCAAAATTGGCGGCGGCCGCGATTCGCCAGCGCCGCAGCGCCCTCAGCGCAGGTTCGGCATGAACACCTCGCAACTGCCGCCAAACTCGGCGAGGCCGTATTCGAGATGCGAGGCGACCAGCGGGTTTTCCAAAAGATATTCGGACGTCGCGCACTTGCGGCGCGCGCGCGCCCGGGCGACGGCGAGCCGCCATTCTTCGGCCGCGAACTCGCCGCATCCGATCCAGGAGAGGGCGACGAGCTCGCATTGCTCGTCCTCGTCCATCGCGTCGATGTACGCCGCGAGCTTGGCGCGGTTGGCCACACCGTCCGTCTTGCTTTTTGCGGCATTGGCTTCAGCGCCGCCCGCGCTGCAGGCGAGCGGACCAGCGCCGCCTTCGTCGCCATTCAGCTCGCGCGCCTTGACGATGACGAAGCAGACCTTTTCCGGTTTTATGTCAGGCATGGGGGCGTCTCCCGGCGCGTCTATTTGTGTCTGAGTAAATGGCTAGCCGCAAGCGGCTCAATTTTGATTGGCGTAACGCAAAACTGTCGCCAAATTTCGACGCGTCGTCGGCGCGCCTTCTTTGTGGCGATTTCTGGGCTCGCGGCGTCGCGGCCGGATTGCCTTGCCGCCGCCCGAGGGCTACAGCGCCCGCGCGAGGAAAAGGAACGAATCGATGCGACCTTCGCAGCGCGCCTTCGACGAAATGCGCAAAGTGAGCTTCGAACACGGCGTGGCGCGTTACGCCGAGGGTTCGTGCCTGGTGCGCTACGGCGAGACCCATGTGCTGTGCGCGGCCTCGCTCGAGGACAAGCCGCCGCCGTGGCTGCGCGGCCAGGGCCGCGGCTGGGTCACCGCCGAATACGCCATGCTGCCGCGCGCCACCGCGACGCGCACCAAGCGCGAATCGGCGATCGGCAAGGTCTCCGGCCGCACCCAGGAGATCCAGCGTCTGATCGGCCGCTCGCTGCGCGCCGTGGTCGATCTGCCGCGGCTCGGCGAGCGGCAGATCACGCTCGACTGCGACGTGCTCCAGGCCGACGGCGGCACCCGCACCGCGGCGATCAGCGGCGCCTGGGTGGCGTTGCGCGATTGCCTCAAATGGATGGTCCAGCGCTCCATCCTGCGCGACGACCCGCTGAAGGACCATGTCGCCGCGGTTTCCTGCGGCGTCGTTAAGGGCGAGGCGGTGATCGACCTCGACTACGCCGAGGACTCGACCGCCGAGACCGACGCCAATTTCGTCATCACCGGCTCGGGCGGTCTGGTCGAGGTGCAGGGCTCCGCCGAGGGCGCGCCGTTCAGCGAAGCGGACCTGTTGAAGATGCTGGCGCTGGCGCGCGGCGGCGTCGCGCGGCTGATCGAGCTGCAAAAGGCGACGATCGCCTAAATTGCAGGCGCGGCCGTCGGCCGCGCGTGGCCGCACTCGGCGAGCGCGGCTACAGGGGGCGCTCCATCCAATATTTCAGGATGTGATGCGCGATGGCGATCGGGTTCGGCGGCGTGAGGCCGTCGGGGTGGCGTCCTTCGTACATCGCGACCACCTCGGCGCGCTCGAACCAGCGCGCGTCCTCCAATTCGCTGCGGTCGACGCGGATCGCCCGCGAGACGGCGCGCGCGAAACAGCCGATCATCAGCGAGGAGGGGAACGGCCACGGTTGCGAGGCGAGATAGGCGACCTCGCCGCAGACGACGCCCGCCTCCTCGGCGATCTCGCGCCTGACCGCCTCCTCGACCGTCTCGCCGGGCTCGACGAAGCCGGCCAGGCACGAATACATGCCTTTGGGAAAGCGCGGCGAGCGGCCGAGCAGGCAGCGCTCGCCGTCGAGCGCCAGCATGATGACGACCGGATCGGTGCGGGGAAAATGCTGCGCCTTGCATGCGTCGCACTCGCGCCGCCAGCCCGCCGAGACGGCGCGCGTCGGCGCGCCGCAGCGCGCGCAGAAGCCGTTGCGCGCATGCCAGTCGAGCATCGCCTTCGCCTCGCCGAGCGCGGCGAGCGCCTCGCGCGAGACCAGCCCTTGCATAGCGACGGTCCGTAGCGCGACCAGCTCGAGGTCGTTCCTGCCGGGGACGACAAGCGCGCGCCGATCGTAGAAGCCGTCGCTGGCGTCGGCGATCTCCTCGACCATCTCGTCGCCGAGCGCAAAAGCGAACACCGGCGCGCCGCCCGGCCCGAGGCCGAGCAGGACCTCGGCGCGCGGGCCGCCCAGCGCCGCCGCTTCGACGAGCGGGAATAGCGGGTCGCGCGGGCTCGCGCCCTTCGGCAGGAGCGGCGTGTCGCGCGCGAACAGGACCGCGCGCGCGTCGCCCCGCCGGCGCAGGCCCGCGACCGCCGCCGCGTCGTCGCGCAACCCAGCGGCGCGGTCGAGCGTCGAGCCGTAGAAGCCGAAAGAAAGAGCGCCGGGCGCAGTCTTGAAAAAGGCGTCATTCATCGGTCTCTCCTCGGGTCGCCGGCGATTATTCGCGCCCTGGCCAAGCGGCGCGAACCCGGCTTAAATCGCCGGCGAATCGGCCCGGCCACGTAGCGAAGGGAACAAAGCCTGATGGGCTTTACCATGACAAGGCGCGGGGCGCTGAAATGGACCGCGGCGGGGCTCGCCGCCTGCGGATTGCGCCCGCGGCGCGCCTTCGCCGACGACTCGGTCGAGACCTACGGCCTGTCGTCGTTCGGCGATCTCGCCCTGCCCCCGGATTTCAAGCATTTCGCCTACGTCAATCCCGACGCGCCGAAGGGCGGCCTGCTGTCGCTGCAAATCACCGCCACCGGCGGCAACCAGAACTTCGACACCTTCGACACCCTCAACGTCTATTCCAAGAAGGGCGACGGGGCGGCGGGCATGTCCGCCGCCTTCGACGCGCTGATGGCGGGCAACGGCGACGAGCCGGACTCGGTCTACGGCCTCATCGCCCGCGCCGCGCGCGTCTCGCCGGACAAGCTGACCTATCGCTTTCTCCTCAGGCCCGAGGCGCGCTTCGCCGACGGCTCGCGGCTCACCGCCGCCGACGTCGCCTTTTCTCTCAATACGCTGAAAGAGAAGGCGCACCCGACCTATTCGCAGCTTCTCGTCGAGGTCGCGAGCGTCGAGGCGGAAGCCGACGACGTCGTCGCCGTGCGCTTCGTCAAGGATCGCTCGCGCGACGCCCATCTGGTCGTCGTCGGCATGCCGATCTTCTCCGCCGCCTGGTGGAAGGGGCGCGACTTCGACGCCGCGACGCTCGAGCCGCCGCTCGGCTCCGGACCCTATCGGGTGAAGAGCTTCGAGCAGGGCCGGTTCATCGAGTTCGAGCTGCGCGACGACTATTGGGGCAAGGACCTGCCGGTCAACCTGGGGACGAACAACTTCCGCCGCCTGCGCTTCGAGTACTATCGCGAGCGGCAGGTCGCCTTCGAGGCGTTCAAGGCCGGCGCGATCGATTACCACCAGGAGTTCACCTCGCGCCTGTGGGCGACCGGCTACGATTTCCCCGCGTTCAAGGACGGGCGGGTGAAGAAGGAGGCGGCGGCGAACGGCGCGCCGACCGGCTCGCAGGGTTGGTACTTCAACACCCGGCGCGAACAGTTCAAAGACCCGCGCGTGCGCGAGGCGATCGGGCTGGCCTTCGACTTCGAGTGGACGAACAAGAACGTGATGTTCTCGCTCTACAAGCGCGTTGTCTCCTATTTCCAGAACTCGGCGATGGAGGCGGTCGGCCTCCCCGGCCCCGACGAGCTCAAGCTCATCGAGCCGTGGCGCGGCAAGATCGCCGATTCCGTGTTCGGCGAGCCCTGTTCGCCGCCGGTCAGCGACGGCTCAGGCAGCGATCGCGCGCTGCTCAGGCGCGCCAACGACCTCTTGCTCGCCGCGGGCTGCTCGCGCGACGGCGGCGTCCTGCGCCTGCCGAGCGGCAAGCCGTTCACGATCGAGTTCCTCGACTCCTCCGACATCTTCCAGCCGCATGTCGCGCCCTACCAGCAGAACCTGCGCAAGCTCGGCGTCGACGCCTATTCGCGCATCGTCGACGCGGCGCAGTACAAGAGCCGCACCGAGAGCTTCGACTATGACGTGGTCGCCTCGGCCTTCGGCGGCGCGACCACGCCGGGCGCCGAGCTGAGGCTGTTCTTCACCTCGAAAGCGGCGGCGACGGAGGGCTCGCGCAACCTCGCCGGCGTCGCCGACCCGGCCGTCGACGCGCTGGTCGAGACGATCGTCAACGCTTCGACGCGCGCCGACCTCAACGCGGCCTGCCGCGCCCTCGACCGCGTGCTGCGCGCCGGGCGCTACTGGGTTCCGATGTGGTACAACGACAAGGCTTGGCTCGCCTATTGGGACGCCTTCTCGCGGCCGGCGACCCAGCCGAAGCTCGGCGTCGGCGCGCCCGACACCTGGTGGTGGGACGAAGAAAAGGCGAAGAGAATTGGATTGTGAGACGAGCGGCCGTTTGGCGGGATCACCCTCACCCAAGCCCTCTCCCGCGAGCGGAAGAGGGGGCCGAGGCGGCGCCGCTTCCCTTCTCCCGCTTGCGGGAGAAGGTGGCGCGAAGCGCCGGATGAGGGTCCGCCGCCGATGCCGTCCCGGGACTTGAGACGGACCCGACGCCGATGCTCGCCTACATCGCCCGCCGTCTGCTGCTGATGATCCCGACCATCTTCGGCATCATGCTGGTGTCGTTCGCCATCGTGCAGTTCGTGCCGGGCGGCCCGGTCGAGCGCGCGATCGCGCAATTGCAGGGGACCGACCAAGGCTCGACCGCCAATTTCGGCGGCGCCGGCGGCCAGATCGGCGCCGGCGCGATCGCGCGGGCCGGCGGCGACGTTTCCTCGCGCTACCGCGGCGCGCAGGGACTCGACCCGAAATTCATCAAGGAGCTGGAGAAGCAGTACGGCTTCGACAAGCCGGCGCCCGAGCGCTTCCTTATCCTGGCGCGCGACTACGCGACCTTCAACCTCGGCAAGAGCTACTACCGCGACGCGCCGGTCATAGAGCTGATCAAGGAAAAGCTGCCGGTGTCGATGTCGCTCGGGCTGTGGATGACCTTCATCTCCTACGCGATCTCGATCCCGCTCGGCGTGCGCAAGGCGGTGAAGGACGGCTCGCGCTTCGACGCCTGGACCTCGGGGCTGGTGATCGTCGGCTACGCCATCCCCAGCTTCCTGTTCGCCATCCTGCTGGTGGTGCTGTTCTGCGGCGGCTCGTTCTGGCAGATCTTCCCCTTGCGCGGCCTCACCTCCGACAACTTCGCCGACCTCGCCTGGCCGCAGAAGATCCTCGACTATCTGTGGCACATCGCGCTGCCGGTGACGTCGCTGGTGCTCGGCTCGTTCGCCACCACGACGCTCCTGACCAAGAATTCCTTCCTCGACGAAATCAAGAAATCCTACGTGCAGACCGCCCGCATGAAGGGCCTCAGCGAGCGGCGCGTGCTCTACGGCCACGTCTTCCGCAACGCCATGCTGATCGTCATCGCCGGCTTCCCCGGCGCCTTCCTCAGCGCCTTCTTCACCGGGTCGCTGCTGATCGAGCAGGTGTTCTCGCTCGACGGCCTCGGCTACCTCTCCTACGATTCGCTGATCCAGCGCGACTATCCGGTGGTGCTCGGCAACCTCTATGTCTTCGCGCTGCTCGGCATGGTCGCCAACCTGCTTTCCGACCTCACCTACACCTGGGTCGATCCGCGCATCGACTTCGAGACGCGCGAGGTGTGATGAGCAGCCCGTCGCCACTTAATTCGACGTCGCGCGCCGTGCGGGCCCCTTCCCCCCTTGCGGGGGAAAGTGGCCGACGAAGTCGGCCGGATGAAGGGTCGCGTCGTAAAGCGCTCTCGTTGCAGAGACCCTGGCCGGTCGACGATCGTCGCTCCAATTGGCGGAATACGGAAAGCGCGCCTTGCGGCGCGACCCCTCAGCCGGCCTCCTTCGCCGTTGGGGCTCCGGAGGGCGCCTTCCCCCACAAGGGGGGAAGGGACGCGGCGACGGGCGCTCTTTCCTCCCGGCGAGGCCGCGCATGATCGCCCCGCCCCCCGCGCATTCCGGCGGTTGGCTCAGGCTCAGCCCGTTGAACCGGCGGCGGCTCGATAATTTCCGCCGCAACCGGCGCGGCTACTGGTCGTTGTGGATCTTCCTGGCGCTGTTCGCCGTCTCGCTCGGCGCCGAGCTCGTCGCCAACGACCGGCCGCTGATCGCCTCCTACAAAGGCGAGCTCCTGTTCCCGGCGTTCGTCGACTACCCGGAGGAAAAGTTCGGCGGCTTCGAAGCCGAGACCGACTATCGCGATCCCGCCGTCGCCGACGAGATCGCCGCGCACGGCTGGATGATCTGGCCGCCGATCCGCTTCGCCAACTCGACCACCAAGCTCGATCCGCCGACGCCCTTCCCCTCGCCGCCGACCTGGACGCTGAGCGAAGCGCAATGCCGCGCCGCGCTCGCCGCCCACGCGGGCGGCGACGCCGAGAAGATTCCGCCCGGCGGCGGCGCCTGCCGCGACCTCGAGCCGATGTGGCTCGGCAGCGACGCCAACGGCCACGACGTGGTCGCGCGGCTCATCTACGGCTTCCGCGTCTCGGTGCTGTTCGCCTTCATCCTCGCCGGCGTTTCTTCTCTGGTCGGCGTCTTCGCCGGCGCGGTGCAGGGCTATTTCGGCGGCTGGCTCGACCTGATCCTGCAACGCGTGATCGAGATCTGGTCGTCGCTGCCGCAGCTCTACATCCTGATCATCCTGTCGGCGATCCTGACGCCGAGCTTCGTCGTGCTGCTGACCATCCTGCTCCTGTTCTCCTGGGTCAACCTGGTGCATCTGGTGCGCGCCGAGTTCCTGCGCGCGCGCAACTTCGAATACGTCAACGCGGCGCGCGCGCTCGGCCTCTCCGACGCCAAGATTATCGTCAAGCACGTGCTGCCCAACGCGATGGTGGCGACGCTGACCTTCCTGCCGTTCATCGTCAACGCCTCGATCGGCACGCTGACGACGCTCGACTTCCTCGGCCTCGGCATGCCGCCGGGCTCGCCTTCGCTGGGCGAGCTGTTGCTCGAGGGCAAGTCGAACCTCTCCGCGCCGTGGCTCGGCCTCTCGGCCTTCGCCGTGGTCGCGGTGATGCTGTCGCTGTTGATCTTCATCGGCGAGGCGGTGCGCGACGCCTTCGATCCGCGAAAGACCTTCGCGTGAGAGCCGCCCCTCCGCTGCTCGAGGTCAGGGACCTCTCGGTCGCCTTCGCGCAAGGGGGCGTGAAGCGCCTCGCCGTCGATCGCGTCTCGTTCCGGCTCGAGCGCGGCCAGGCGCTGGCGCTGGTCGGCGAATCCGGGTCGGGCAAGACGGTCACGGCGCAGTCGATCGTGCGCCTGCTGCCCTATCCGGCGGCGAGCCACCCAAGCGGCGAAATCTTCTACAAGGGCCGCGACGTGCTGAAGATGAGCGACGCCGAGCTGCGCGAGATGCGCGGCGCCGGCGTCACCATGGTGTTCCAGGAGCCGATGACCTCGCTCAACCCGCTGCACGCGATCGAGCGGCAGGTCGGCGAGATCATCGCCCTGCACGGCGGTCGCCGCGCCGCGACCCGCGCGCGCGTGGTCGAGCTCTTGACCGAGGTCGGCATCGTCGATCCCGCGTCTCGGCTCGGCGCCTACCCGCACCAATTGTCGGGCGGCCAGCGCCAGCGGGTGATGATCGCCATGGCGCTCGCCAACCGCCCCGACCTGTTCATCGCCGACGAGCCCACCACCGCCCTCGACGTCACCGTGCAGGCGCAGATCCTCGCGCTGCTGAAAGCGCTGCAAGCGAAGCTCGGCATGGCGCTGCTGTTCATCACCCACGACCTCGGCGTTGTGCGCAAGATCGCCAGCGACGTCGCGGTGATGAAGGAGGGCCGCATCGTCGAAGCGGGCAAGGTCGCCGAGGTGTTCGCCAATCCGCGGCACGAATACACCAGGATGCTGCTCGCCGCCGAGCCGAAGGGCGAGGCGCCGGCGCTCGACAAGGCGGCGCGGGAGATCGTCAAGGCCGAGAACCTGCGCGTATGGTTCCCGATCCGGCACGGCTTCTTGCGCCGCACCGTCGGCCACGTGAAGGCGGTCGACGGCGTTTCGCTGGTCGTGCGCGAAGGCCAGACGCTCGGCGTCGTCGGCGAATCCGGCTCGGGCAAGACGACGCTCGGCCTGGCGATCCTGCGCCTCATCCGTTCGCAGGGCACGATCGTCTATTGCGGGCGCGGCATCGACGGATTTTCGGCCAAGCAGATGCGCCCGCTGCGGCGCGAGATGCAGATCGTCTTCCAGGACCCTTACGGCTCGCTGTCGCCGCGGCTGTCGGTGGCCGAGATCGTCGAGGAGGGGCTGATCGCCCAAAAGACCCGGATCAACGCCGCCGAACGCCGCGAAGCGGTCGCGCGCGCGCTCGCCGACACCGGGCTCGACCCGGCGACCATGGACCGCTACCCGCACGAATTCTCCGGCGGCCAGCGCCAACGCGTCGCCATCGCCCGCGCCATGGCGCTCGACCCGAAGTTCGTCGTGCTCGACGAGCCGACCTCTGCGCTCGACATGTCGGTGCAGGCGCAGATCGTCGATCTGCTGCGCGAGTTGCAGAAACGGCGCGCGCTCGCCTATCTTTTCATCTCCCACGATCTGAAGGTGGTCAGGGCGTTGGCGAGCGAGGTGGTGGTGATGCGGCGCGGCGAGGTGGTCGAGAGCGGCCCGGCGCGCGAGATCTTCGCGGCCCCGAAGAGCGCCTACACCAAGGCGCTGTTCGCCGCCGCGTTCGCCATCGAGGCCGACGCGAGCGGCGTCGTCAGCCAGTAGGGCGCCGTCGACCGACGGGATGGGGCGAATGGGGCGCGCGATCATCGTCGTTCTCGATTCGGTCGGCTGCGGCGGCGCGGCCGACGCGGGCGCCTATGGCGACGCGGGCGCCGACACGCTCGGCCACATCGCCCTGCGCTGCGCCGCCGGCGAAGCCGATCGCCCCGGCCTGCGCTCCGGCCCGCTGCGTCTGCCCCATCTCGACGCCCTCGGCCTCGGCTTGGCGATGCGCGCCTCGACCGGCTCGCCGCCGCCGGGCTTCGCCTGCGCGCCGGCCGCGGGCCAATGGGGCTGCGGCGTTGAGACCTCGAAGGGCAAGGACACGCCGTCCGGCCATTGGGAGATCGCCGGGACGCCGGTCGACTTCGCCTGGGGCTATTTCCCTGAGACCATCCCCGCCTTCCCCGCCGCGCTGACCGCGGCGCTGATCGCCGAAGCGGGCCTGCCGGGGATTCTCGGCGATCGCCACGCCTCGGGGACTGAAATCATCGTCGAGCTCGGCGAAGCGCACATGCGGACGGGAAAGCCGATCTGCTACACCTCCGCCGATTCGGTGTTCCAGATCGCCGCCCACGAGCAGGCGTTCGGGTTGGAGCGTCTCTACGAGGTCTGCCGCGTCGCCCGGCGCCTGTGCGATCCTTTGGCGATCGGGCGGGTGATCGCGCGTCCCTTCGTCGGCCGCGCCGCCGCGGACTTCCGCCGCACCGCCCGCCGCAAGGACTTCTCCGTCCCGCCGCCGCCCAGCAATCTGCTCGAGCGTGCGATCGAGGCGGGGCGCGAGGTGGTCTCGGTCGGCAAGATCGGCGACATCTTCGCCCATCGCCGCACGGGGCGGGAGGTCAAGGGCGCCGACAACGGCGCCAACCTCGACCTCGCGCTCGCCGCGCTCGGCGAAACCGCCGACGGCGGCCTGATCTTCGTCAACCTGGTCGACTTCGACAGCGAATACGGCCATCGCCGCGACGTCGCCGGCTTCGCCGCCTGCCTAGAGGCGTTCGACGCGCGCCTGCCCGAGATCGAGGCGGCGATGCGCGCCGACGACTTCTGCGTCCTTACCGCCGATCACGGCAATGACCCGACCTGGCGCGGAACCGACCACACCCGCGAGCATGCGCCGATCCTCGCCTTCGGCGGCGGCGTTCCGCCGGGGCCGATCGGCGCGCGGGCGACGCTCGCCGACATCGGCGCAACCGTCGCGCGCCGGCTCGGCCTGCCGCCGACGCCGCGCGGAGAGAGCTGGCTAAAATGAGCTTCGTCCTCGACCCGCGCCTCGCCGCCGACACCCTCCTGGTCGGCGATCTGCCGCTGTCGCGCCTCTTGTTGATGGACGACAGCCGCTACCCCTGGCTGATCCTCGCGCCGCGGCGCGAGGGCCTGCGCGACATCGTCGACCTCGACGCGGCGGCGCGCGCGGCGCTGATCGAGGAGATCGCCGCCGTGTCGCGCTTCGTCGGCGCCCTGCCCGGCGTCGCCAAGCTCAACGTCGGCGCGCTCGGCAACATCGTCAGCCAATTGCACGTCCACGTGATCGGCCGCGCCGAGTCCGACCCCGCCTGGCCCGGCCCGGCGTGGGGCTTCGGCACCGCGCGTCGCTACGCGCCGGAGAAGGCGGCGGCGCTGATCGCGCAAGCGCGCGCCGCGCTAGCGACGGAGTGAGGCGCGACGCGTCGAAACGGAAACACCGCCGTCATTGCGACCCCGAGCGCAGCAAGGGGGAAGCAATCCAGGAGGTCAAAGAGCGCCGCCCGTCAACCTCCTGGATTGCTTCGTCGCTTCGCTCCTCGCAATGACGACGAATGCGGATCTGCGGCGCTTTGGCCAACCCGGCTTCGCGCGACGCGTCCAAGGCGGCGCGACGGCGGCGGCGGCCGGCTTCGCGCTTGGCGGCCGCTCCCGCCGACCCACCGCGCGGCCGCTTGGCTTCGGGCCGCGCTTGCGGTCGAGCCCCGCCGCGCCCATCGACCGATGCGTGTCGCGCCACTGATAAAGCAGCTTACGCCGCGCGCCGTTCTCCGCGGCCACGGTCGCGATCTTCTCGCCGGCCTCCAGCCGCAAGACGATCCCTTCCTTGAACGCGCTCGAAAACCGCCGCGGACTCTTGCCCGGTTCCGACATGGTTCCTCCTCGGATGCCACGTCACCCTCTCACCCGTGTCTCACCTTCGGGGTCCACTCCACCACAGCCTTTGTGATTACGTGATTGCGGTGATTACGGTCGCCCATCTCTCGGCTTTGCAGTTTCTGTTTCCAGAGGTTCTCTCGTTCGACGATCAGCGCCGCAGCGCCGCCTGGACCGCGGAAGCCGCCTTGGCCGGCGCCCGGCTGTCGGCGGCGCGCAGATCCTCCTCGACGTAGCGGATCGCCGCCTCCAGCAGCACCGCCCGCGGATAATCGTTGTGCGTCATCAGCGTTGCGGCGAACAGCGACTTGCTGGCGTCGAACGGCATGGCCACCGCCACATGGTCGGCATTGGCGTAGCCGAGCAGGGTCGACCTCGGCACGATCGCGTCCGAGGCGATCACCAGTCCGTCGTTCAACGGGTCGGCGCGCGCCAGGTCGTTGTAGAAAGGAACCAGCTCCGCCGACATGTTCTCGGGAAGCGCGATTGCCGGCAGCGAATAGGTGTGGACGCTTCGCGGCCAGGAGTGCGTCCTGAACCACGCCAGGCGCACCGATCGGCGCAGGCTGGCTGCGGTCTCCTCGCCCTTCCCCTGCTCGCAGGCGAGAACGCGTGTGCTCGCCATGATATCGGCGAGCCAGTCGGGCGTGTCGTCGGACAATGGCGAGCCGTTGACCGCGCCGGCCACGCTGACCAGGGCGACCACCTTGTCAGCGAGATCGGGATAAGCGGACAGCGCCACCAGAGAATCGACGGTTCCCTTCGAGTGCGCGACCAGGACCACCCGCGTCTGAGGCGGCATCGCCCGGATGGCGTCGTGGATGATCGCGGCGTTGACCTCGCTGGGCTGGCGCCCGAGCGTCTGGATATAGTCGGTGTGGTAGCCCCACGCCTCGAGATTGGCCCGGGCGTCGCCGAACTCGGTGGACTCGTCGCGGAAACACTCGGCGAGCAGGCCGGGGACCATCACCACAGTCAGCCCCATGGTCGACCGCCCGAGCGCGACCCTGCGTCCGGTCGGCGGCGGCTCCCCGGGCGTGCGCCACAGGGCGGCGTCGCCGTCGCAGGGGCGGTCAAAGGGAAGCTGCCGACCATGGTCGTTGCGCACGGCGCAATAGATCTCGCGGAAGCGTCCGCGCCCATCGGCGACGCCCGCCTTGGCGGCGGGGACGAGCATGTCCGGCGGCATTGACGCCACACGAGTTTCCGGCGCCTGCACGGCGCAGGCGGCGACCAGAAAAGCCGCGACGAACGCAACCAACCAAGGCGCGCGACGCCAGCAACCGATAGGCACGACGCATCCTCCCTTATAAGGCCGCACATGCATAAGCCCGCACATGTATAACGCGGCATACGATCAAGAATAAAAAAAAACGCAACAAAATCCGTGAACTGCGGCGCCCTCCGACGCTCGTCCCAACGGCAGCGAGAATCATGCGGTTAGATTGACCGAACTCAGACTGGGGAGAATGGCGGAGGTGGAGCGCTTCTTTGCCGCGGAGGCTCTCGCCCATTGCCGCGAACTGCGCGGCGTAGACCCATTGGCCGCGTGGCGACGGCCGAGGGTTTTGCCGCGGCTTCGACGCAAGCTTGCCGAGCCTGGCGCATCGGCTTGCCGTCCTGCCTCAAATCGCGCTACGGCGCCGGCGAGATCCGCATCATGGTTGATCGCGCGGCGTCGCGCCGGATTGCGACTCGCCGGCGGAGTTTGTGGCGCTCTCCGCCGTGGCCCGACCGTCAAGGCGCAAAGCGAGCAGCATATGTTTCTCCATTTGGTTCACCAGCTTCCCGACGTTGTCGTTTTGGCCGTCGCCTTCGTCGTTCTGGCCACAGCGGCGGCGGCGGCGCCGTTGGTCGGCGCCTGCCTCCTGCGCGCTCACAAACACGACTATTGGGACGAAGCGGCCTATGACGGCTTCAAGGCGGTGATGGCGACGACGAGCTTCGTCCTCGCCTTCTCGCTCGTTCAGGCCAACGCCAATCTCCAGGCGGTCGAGGCGAAGGTCGCCAGGGAAGGCGCGGCGCTGCTGACGACCGACCGCGCGCTGCAGCGCATGGGGCGAGCCGACGCTGCGTCCCTGCGCGTCGATCTCGACGATTTCGCCCGCAAGCAGGCGACGCTCGAATGGCCTCTGCTCGCCGAGGGCCAGCGCAGCGCGGAAGTCGACGACGCCTTCACCAAGTTGTCGCGCGGCGCTCGCGCGATCGACCCCGACGACAAGCGCCAGGAGGCGATCTTCGCTCAGCTGCTCAAGAGCGTCGACGACCTCTCGGACGCGCGCGAGTCCATACTAGCGGAGGAGACGCTGGAGCTGCCGCTGCTGTTCTGGATCACCACGCTGAGCCTGCTGGCCATTGCGCTGGCGCTGGCGGGCATGACCAAGGCCAGCCAGCCGCGGATCGTCAGCCTCGCCGCGACGTCAGGCGCGGTCGCCCTGCTTCTCGCCTTCGTCGCCGTCGTCGATCAGCCGTTCTCCGGCCAGACCAGCGTCAGCCCGCAAGGCATCCTGACCGCAGCGGACTTGAACAAGCATCGGATCTGACCAGGCGCGCAGCGGCGTAGCGGAGCCGCCGCCGACGCGCATAAAGGACGGATCGAGGATTTGCGAAAGAGCGGGCGGTTGAGGTTTCCGCGGCGAACAACTCGCAAGAAACTGACGTTGCAGAGCCTCTCACGGTTGAAACTACCGAATTACGGGAATCACGGGGACATGATACGAATTGCGTCATTTCGTTTGCTCAACCTTTCAATAGGCCGGCGTCCGCTGGCGGGCGAAGGCCTCGCTGTGCGCCGGCGCGGCGGCAAATCGTTACGCAAGTCCTTGAAAACAAATCGTCACGCCCGAAAATTGCGCCGCCCTCGGTCGAACCGGCCGGCGCGACCCCTCGTCGCTGCCCTTCGCCACAAGCGGGGGGAATTTCCGCCTCACTTCGGATACGGCACGCGCAGCCCCGCTTCCCGCATCCGCCGGAATACGTCGAAGCTGATTGCGCTGCGCACGCGGTCCGCCGTCACGATGTCGTCGACGAAGCAGATCAACTGGAACTTCAGCGCCCAGTCGCCGAATTCATTGAACAGCACCAGCGGCGCCGGGATCGACAGCACTTGGTCCTGCGCCTTGGCGGCGGCGATCAGCAGCTCGCGCACGACTTCCGGGTCGCTTTCGTAGGCGACGTTGACCTGCACGATGACGCGCGCGGTGCGATCGACGCGCATCCAGTTCTTCACCGCGCCGCCGACCAGCGTCGCGTTGGGCACGATCAGCGTCGCGCGATCGATCGTCTCGATCTCGGTCGCGCGCGCGTTGATCTTGCGAACGAAGCCCTGCTCGGCGCCGATCTCCACCCAGTCGCCGACGCGGATGCCGCGCTCCCACAACAGGATTAGGCCGGAGACGAAATTGTTGACGATCGACTGTAGGCCGAAGCCGATGCCGAGGGACAGCGCGCCGGCGACGATCGCCAGCTGTTGATAGTTGAGGCCGAGCTGCGCCCCGCTCATCAGCAGGGCGACGAACACGCCGATATAGCCGACGATGGTGCGAATCGAGTTGCTGACGCCGGCGTCGAGGCGGGTGCGCGGCAGATAGCGCGAGCCGAGCCAGTTCTGCGCCGCGCGCGTCGCCAGCATGCCGACGACGAAAATCGCCGCGGCGAGGATCAGCGACGATAGCGACAGCGTGATCCCGCCGACCTTGAGGCCGAAGTAGGCGGCGCGCAGCGTCGAGGCGAGGTCCTGCGAGACGCTCCAGGGGCTGAGGACGAGCAGGACGCCGGCGACGAGGATCGCCAGCCGCGCGAAGCCCTGGACGAGCACTACGATCTGCTCCAGCGCGTCGCGCCTGAGGCCGATCATCAACATCATCGCCCGGCCGACCGCCGCTTCGGGGCGCAGCAGCTCCGCGGCGCCCTCCTGGACGATGACGTCGACGAGATAGAGCGCGGCGGCGAGGGCGGCGACGAAGATCGTTTGGTTGACCAGGAAGGTGGCGAAGGCGATGTAGCCGGCAAGCGCCGCGCCAAGGATCAGAGCGACCAGCGCCCATACGAGCGCGCGGGCGGCCGCCCAGGTCTCGCCCGGCTGCGCGCCGAGCGCGGCGTGGGCCAGCGACGAGATGAGCCTCAGCGTGCGCGCCGTCAGAATCGCCACCAGCGCCGCGCCGACCGCGCGCCCCGCCACCGCGATGTTGAGCGAGGCGAGCGCGTCGGCGGCGGGCTCGAGCAGCCGCTCCGCCGCCAGGATCGCCGCCACCACCAGCCAGAGATGAAACAGCAGCGCGGCGACGCGGTCGCCGAAATCGAACAGCCGCCAATTCGGCAGGCCGGGCGCCAGCACGCCGCGGCCGAGCGCGTTGGCGAGAAAGACGAGGCGGACGCCGTCAAGCAGCGCGTCGAGCCCGCCCTGCAGCCGCGGATCGGAGATGTCGAAGAAGTCGAGCGAATAGACCACGGCCTGGAGCGCCAGCAGCGGCAGCATGGCGAGCACGACGATCGTCCACGCGGCGGCGAGCGCGCGGCTGAGCCGGCTCGGCGCGGCGGCCGCCGCGTCGCGCGCGATCACCCGCCGCGCGATCCATTGCAGCGGCGCCCACAGCGCCGCGATCGCCAGCATGACGGCGAGGAGACCGAACCCCTGCGCCGCCGTCGTCCGCTGCGCCAGGCTGCCCAGCCAATCGCCGAACGACGCCCCAAGCGACGCGACGTCGCCCGGCGCTTCGCGCGCCAGCCCCACCCACAGCAGCGGGCTCAGCAAGCTCGACGAACGCGCGAAGGTCTGCCGCGCGAACAGGTCGCGGCGCGCCACGCTGATGCGCGCTTCGTCGTCGTCGATCTGCAGCAGCATCGCCCGCGCCGAGCGCATGTCGGCGTCGAGCGCGTCGCGCTTTTGCTTCTCCGTCGCCAGCTCCGCGCTGGTCGCGTCGCTGGTCGCCGCTTCCTTCGACTTCGGCGTCAGCTCGGCGAGGCGTTTAGCCGACGCTTCGAGACGCGGCGAGAGCTCGGCGATCGTCGCCTGCAGTTCGACGACCAGCGGGTCGATCTCGGCGCGCAGCCGCAAAAGCTCGGAATCGCCGAGCCCGTCGGCCTTCAGTTGCGCCTCGACCTCGGAAAGCGTCTGGCGCGCCCCGTCGAGCGCCTGACGGGGCGCGTCGTCGCTCGCCGCCGCAGGGGCGGCGAACAAGACCAAGAGAACGAGCAGAAGCGAGCGAATGGCGCTGGCGACGGGCAACCGACCCTCAAAGGCTGATTCGGCGGGGACCGGGTTCTCCTCGCATCCGAGCATGGCCGCGCTGTGGCCGCAACGGCGAATCCGTCCGGCTCGGCCTCATTCACCTTGGCGCGGGAAAAGGGCTGCGCCAACGCCGCGGCTTTGTTAAAGGAAGCGGCGAAAACGAGGAAAACTGCGTGAACCCGACCCCGCCAGCCGAGCCGGCCACCGCGCCCCAATCCGACGCGGCGGCGGCCAGCGCCCGCCGTCTCGCCGCGGGCGAACGCGCGCTTGCGCATTTTCTCGCCGCCGGCTTCGCCCGCCTCGAGCCGGCGCTGTTGCAACCCGCTTCGGTCTTCCTCGACATGTCGGGAGAAGACATCCGCGGCCGCCTCTACCTCACCAGCGACGCCTCGGGCGCCGAGCTGTGCCTGCGGCCGGACTACACCGTTCCCGTCTGCCTCGCCTACATCGCTTCGCCCGCGGCGGGGCGGCCGGCGCAATACGCCTATCTCGGCCCGGTCTTCCGCGCCCGCGCCGGCCAGAGCGGCGAGATGCTGCAGACCGGGCTGGAGAGCTACGGCCGCGACGACATCGAAGCCGCCGACGCCGAGATTCTCGCGCTTTCGCTCGAAGCGGCGGCGCTCGCCGGCGCCGGGCCGCTGACGGTGCGCGTCGGCGACGCGCGGCTGTTCGACAGCGCGCTCGCCGCGCTCGCCCTTCCCGACGTCTGGCTGAGAAGGATGCGCCGCGGCCTCGCGCGCGGCCGATCGCTGGAGTCGATCCTCGACGGCGCCGGCCATGGCGCGCCCGCGCAATCGGGCGTGTTGGCGGCGCTCGAGCGCGCCGACCACGCCGGGGCCAGGGCGCTGGTCGAGGACCTGCTCGCCATCGCCGGCATCTCGACGGTCGGCGGGCGTAGCGTCGGCGAGATCGCCGACCGCTATCTCGACCAGGCGGCGGCGCGCTCGCAGTCGCAGGTCAGCGCCGAGCAGCAGCAGGCGCTGCGCCGCTTCCTCGCCATTTCCGGCGATCCCGACTCCGCCTCGCGCCAGCTCCGGCAATTGGCGGCCGACGCGCGGCTCGACTTCGGCGGCGCGCTCGATTCGTTCGACCAGCGCAACGGCTTTCTCGCCGCGCGCGGCCTCAACATCGCCGAATTCTCCTATTCCGCGGCCTTCGTGCGCGACCTCGACTATTACACCGGCTTCGTCTTCGAGGCGGTCGACGCGACACGGCCGGAGGCGCGGCCGGCGGTCGGAGGCGGCCGCTACGACGGCCTCGCGCGCCGCCTCGGCGCGGAAAGCGACGTGCCCGCCGTCGGCGCCGCGGTGTGGATCGACCGCCTGCCTGGCGCGGAGAAACGCGCATGACCGCCGAAGCCGAAAACGCCGAGGATTCGCCGCTGCTGCTCGCCGTTCCCTCCAAGGGACGCTTGCAGGAGAACGCGGCGGCGTTCTTCGCCCGCGCCGGGCTCGAGTTCGTCCAGGGCCGTGGCGCGCGCGACTACCGCGCCGCCATCGCCGACCTGCCGGGCGCGGAGGTAGTCTTCCTTTCCGCCGCCGAAATCGTCGGCCAGCTCGCCGCCGGCGCCGTGCATTTCGGCGTCACCGGCGAGGACCTAGTGCGCGAGCAGGTCGCCGACGCCGACCGCAGGCTGCTGCTGCTCGCTCCGCTCGGCTTCGGCTTCGCCAACGTCGTCGTCGCCGTCCCGCAAGCCTGGATCGACGTGCGCGCCATGGCCGACCTCGAGGACGTCGCGGCGAGCTACCGCGCCCGACGCGGCGAGCGCATGCGGGTCGCCACCAAATACGTCAACCTCACGCGCCGCTTCTTCGCCGAGCACGGCGTCGCCGACTATCGCATCGTCGAGAGCCTCGGCGCGACCGAAGGCGCGCCCGCCGCCGGCGCGGCCGAGCTGATCGTCGACATCGCCACCACCGGCGCCACGCTCGCCGCCAACGCGCTGAAGACGCTCGACGACGGCGTCATCCTGCGCTCGCAGGCGACGCTGGTCGCCGCGCCGGCCGCGCGCTGGACGGAAAAGACGCGCGCCGTCGCTCGCGCAATGTTGATGCGCGTCGCGGCGACCGAGGAGGCGCGCAAGGCGCGGGAGATCCGCGCCCGGCTGCCCACTCCCGTCCATCTGGTGGTGGAGCAGGCGTGCGCCCAGTTCGACGCTGTCCCCGCCTTCGGCGAGGAGGCGGATCCGCACGGCTTCGTCGCCCTGCATTGCGCGCGCTCGCGGTCGGCGGAGCTCGCCGATTGGCTGCTCTCCCAGGGCGCCGAGCGGGTCAGCGTCATCGCCCTCGACCAGGTGTTCGACGCCCGCAATCCGCTGTTCGAGGCGCTCGAGGCGCGGATCGCCGGCCAGGCGGCCTGAGCCGCCGCCCCGGCCCCGCCCGGTCTTGGTTTGGCCGCAATTTCCCGGGAAGAGCCGGAGCTTCGTTTCACCTTTGGCGCGAGATGCGCTAGACGGACGTAAGCTCGAGCCGAGGGACCTAGGGAACGTGCTTTACATCTCGACCCGCGGCGAGGCGCCCCGGCTCGGCTTCACCGAGACGATGCTCGCGGGCCTCGCCCGCGACGGCGGTCTCTACGCGCCGTTGACCCAGCCGCGTCTCGCGCCGGCGGAAATCCGCGCCCTCGCCGGCCTCCCCTACGCCGAGGCGGCGACGCGGGTCGTGCGCCCCTATGTCGGCGACGACCTCGCCGAGGACGAGCTCGCCGAGCTGACCCGCAAGGCTTACGCCGGCTTCGGCCACGCCGCGGCGGCGCCGCTGGTCCAGATCGACGCCAACCTGTTCCTGCTTGAGCTGTTCCACGGGCCGTCCTTGGCGTTCAAGGACTTCGCCATGCAATGGCTGGGGCGGCTGATGAGTCGGGCGTTGGCGCGGCGCGGCGCGCGCGCGACCATCCTCGGCGCGACCTCGGGCGACACCGGCGCGGCGGCGATCGAGGCTTTCGCCGGACAGCCGAACGTCGAGGTGTTCATCCTCTTCCCCTACGGGCGGGTGTCGGAAGCGCAGCGTCGACAGATGACCACTGTCGACTCCGCCAACGTCCACGCCATCGCCATCGAGGGGACTTTCGACGACTGCCAGGCGATCGTCAAAGCGCTGTTCGGCGATCTCGCCTTCCGCGACCGGATGGCGCTGTCGGGCGTCAACTCGATCAACTGGGCGCGCATCCTCGCCCAGATCGTCTACTATTTCACCGGCGCGACGGCGCTCGGCGCGCCCGACCGGCGCGTCGCCTTCGTCGTCCCCACCGGCAATTTCGGCGACGTCCTCGCCGGCTACTACGCCAAGCGCATGGGGCTATCGATCGAGCGGCTCACCATCGCCACCAACGAGAACGACATTCTCGCCCGCGCGCTGGCGACCGGCGTCTACAAGCCGCTCGGCGTCAAGGCCACCCAATCGCCGTCGATGGACATCCAGGTCTCCTCCAATTTCGAACGGCTGCTGTTCGAAGCCTACGATCGCGACGCCGCCGCGGTGAGGGCGCTGATGGGCTCGCTCAAGCAGGCGGGCGAGTTCGTCATCGCGCCGGGCCCGCTGGAAGCGATCCGCCGCGACTTCGACGCCCGCCGGGTGGACGAGACCGCCTGCGCCGAGGAGATCGCCCGCACCTATCGCGCCGCCGGCGTCATCCTCGATCCCCACAGCGCGGTGGGGGTCGCCGCGGCGCGAAGCGCGCTCGATCGCGATCCGGCGACGCCGACCATCGCGCTCGCCACCGCGAGCCCGGCGAAGTTCGCCGACGCGGTCCAGCGCGCGATCGGCCGGCGGCCGGAGATTCCGCCGCGCCTCAGCCGCCTCGCGGCGCTGCCGGAACGCGTGACGGTGCTGCCCAATGACGCCGCGACGGCGGCGCGCTTCATCGCCGAACGGACGCAGGAGGCGGCGTGAGCGCTCGACTGACCACGCTGCCCTCGGGCCTCCGGGTCGTCACCGACGCGGTCGAGCATCTGCGCACCGCCTCGCTCGGCGTGTTCGTCGGCGTCGGGTCGCGCCACGAGTCGGACGACGAGCACGGCCTGTCGCACCTGCTCGAGCACATGGCCTTCAAGGGCACGCGGCGGCGCAGCGCCAAGGAGATCGCCGAGACGATCGAGAACGTCGGCGGCGACCTCAACGCCGAGACCGGCGTGGAGCAGACCGCCTATTTCGCTCGGGTGATGGGCGAGGACGTCGATCTCGCGCTCGACCTCATCGCCGACATCCTCACCGAGAGCCGCTTCGACCCCGAGGAGCTCGGCCGCGAGAAGAACGTCGTCATCCAGGAGATCGGCGCGGTCGAAGACACGCCGGACGACTTCGTCTTCGACCTGTTCACCGCGGCGGCCTGGCCCGGGCAGCCGATCGGGCGGCCGATCCTGGGAACGCGCGAGGGCGTCGGCGGCTTCGACCGCAAGGCGATCGACGCCTATCTGCGCCGCCATTACCGCGCCGGCGCGATCGTCGTCGCCGCCGCCGGCGCGGTCGACCACAACCGCGTCGTCGAGCGCGCCGAGAGGTTGCTCGGCCCGATTGGGGCCGACCGCTCCGAGCCGGCGCTCCCCGCCTTCTATCGCGGCGGCGACGCGCGGGTGTCGCGGCGCCTGGAGCAGACCCATCTCGTCGTCGGCTTCGAGGGCCGCGCCATCGGCGCGCCCGATCACGACGCCGCCCACGTCTTCGCCGCCGCGGCGGGCGGGGGCATGTCGTCGCGGCTGTTCCAGGAGGTGCGGGAGAAGCGCGGCCTCGCTTATTCGATCTACGCCTTCCACTGGGCCTATTCGGATTCCGGCCTGTTCGGCTTCTACGCCGGCGCCGCGGCGAAGGACGCCGGCGCGGTGGTGGACGCGGCGCTCGATTGCCTCGGCGAGGCGGCCGAGCGGCTCGACGAGAGCGAAGTCCAGCGCGCCAAGGCGCAGCTCAAGGTGTCGACGCTGACGGCGATCGAGTCGCCGAGCGCCCGGGCGCAGCAGCTCGCGCGACAAACCTTCGTCCACGGCCGCCCGCTCACGCTCGACGAGATGCTGGCGCGCATCGACGCCGTCACCGTCGAGGGCGTGCGCGCGACCGGCGCGGCGATGCTGCGTTCGTCGCCGACCGCGTCGGCGCTCGGCGCCCTCGGCAAGACTCTCGACTCGGCCGGCGTCGCGCGCCGGCTGAGAGGCGTGTGAGAGGCCGCCATGGCGCTGTTCCGCCTCGGCAGGCCTGTCACCCCAGAACTGCTGCTGCGCGGCGAGAGCGTCTTCCTGCGCCCCGCGTCGATGGACGACTGCCCCGCCTGGACGCGGCTGCGCGAGGCGAGCCGCGCCTTCCTCACGCCCTGGGAGCCGACCTGGCCGGACGACGATCTCACCCGCGCCGCCTTCCAGCGCCGGGTTCGCCGCCAGGCCGAGGAAATGGCGCGCGACGAATCCTATTCTTTCCTCATCTTCGAGGCGACGCGCGACGAGCTGCTCGGCGGGCTGACCCTCGGCGGCGTCCGGCGCGGCGTCGCCCAGGCGGCGACGCTCGGCTATTGGATGGGCGCGCCGCACGCCGGCAAGGGCTACATGACGCGCGCCGTCGCCGCCGCTGTCCGCTTCGGCTTCGCGACGCTGCGTCTGCATCGCATCGAAGCCGCCTGCATCCCCGACAACGCGTCGTCGATCGCGCTTCTGCGCCGCAACGGTTTCCGGCGCGAAGGCCTGGCGCGCGCGTACCTCAAGATCGACGGCCGCTGGCGCGACCACGTCCTGTTCGCGCTCGTCGAAGACGAGGCGCCGCCCCGTGCGTGAACCGCTTTTTCGTATCGCGCGCCGACGCGGCGCGCGACTTTTCCGGCCGGCGCATTGCGCGCTGGCCCTCGCCGTTTGGCTGCTCGCCGCATTATGGGGCGGCGACGCCGCGCTCGCCATCCAGTCGGTGCGGGTGTCGGTCGACGCCGACGCGATCGATCTGTCGACCGCGATCGAGCGTTACGCGGCGCAGGGCGACCGCATCCAGGTCTCCACCGCGCCGGGCGCCGACGGCATCGTGCGGCGCATCGAGGTCAGCGCGCTGGAGGCGGGGGCGCAACCTCCTTGGATCGTCTTCGCGCTCACCAACGATTCCGACGAGCAGCTCACCCGCCTGGTGGTCGCGCCGCACTTCCGCTTCGTCGGCTCGGGCGTCATCTGGCCCGACCTCGGCTCGTCGCGCATCACCACCATCACCGCCAGCCAGGGCGCGCCGCCGGAGCGCGAGGACCTGATCGACGCCGACGTCTTCCGCCTCACCCTCGACCCTGGCGCGACCGTCACCTACGTCGCCGAGCTGCGCACGCCGTCGCTGCCGCAGATCTATCTCTGGGAGCCCGACGCCTACAAGGACAAGGCCGCGAGCCTGACGCTCTACCAAGGCATCGTCATCGGCATCGCCGGGTTGTTGGCCCTCTTCCTCACCATCGTCTTCGTCGTCCGCGGCGCCTTGGTGTTTCCCGCAGCGGCGGCGCTCGCCTGGGCGGTGTTCGCCTATGTCTGTGTCGACTTCGGCTTTTGGCGCAAGATCTTCGGCTTCGACGACGAAGGCGAGCGCATCTGGCGCGCCAGCGTCGAGGCGGCGATCGGGGCGACGTTGATCGTCTTCCTCTTCGCCTACCTCAACCTGCGCCGCTGGCATGTGCGTTTCCTCCACGTCGGCCTGGTGTGGCTGCTGCTGATGGCGTTCGTCGTCGCGCTGTCGGTCTACAACGCGCCGATGGCGGCCGGGGTCGCGCGCATCTCCATCGCCACGGTGGCGGCGATCGGCCTCCTGTTGATCCTCAGCCTCGCGACGCGCGGCTCCGACCGCGCGGTGATGCTGATCCCGACCTGGTTCCTGCTGGTGGTGTGGGTCGCCGCGGCGGGCGCGGCGGCGCTCGGCGCGCTGACCAACGACCTCGCCTCCCCCGGCCTGATCGGCGGGCTGGTGCTGATCGTCATGCTGATCGGCTTCACCGTGATGCAGAGCGCCTTCGCGCCGGAGAGCGGCGGCCGCATCGGCGGCGCCGACGCCGAGCGCCGGGCGCTGGCGATGACCGGCTGCGGCGACGCCATTTTCGACTGGAACGTCGGCGCCGACCAGATCTACGTTAGCCCCGAGGTCGAGAGCCAGCTCGGGCTCCGGCGCGGCGCGCTCGAAGGGCCGGCCGCTGGCTGGCTCGACATCCTCCATCCGCTCGACCGCGACCGCTATTCGGCGGCGCTCGACGGCATGCTGCAATTGCGCTCGGGCCGCATCAATCACGACATCCGCCTGCGCGGCGCCGACAGCCGCTACCACAGCTTCGTCCTCAAGGCGCGCCCGGTGGTCAACGTCCAGGGCGAAGTGGTTCGCGTCATCGGGGCGCTCGCCGACGTCACCGAGAGCAAGGCCGCCGAGGAGCGCATGCTCCACGACGCGGTTCACGACAGCCTCACCGGCCTGCCCAACCGCGAGTTGTTCTTCGATCGCCTGGGCGGCGCGCTGCTCCAGGCCCAGCGTCCGGACGCGCCGACGCTCGCGGCGCTAGCGATCGACGTCGACGACTTCAAAGAGATTAACGACGCGCTCGGCATGTCGTTCGGCGATTCGGCGCTGCTGACCGTGGCGCGGCGGCTCGGCCGCCAGCTCAAGCCGGGCGAGACGCTGGCGCGCATCGGCGGCGACCAGTTCGGCGCCATCGCGCTGCTCGACGGCGGGCAGGCGGAGGTCGGCAATTTCGTCGAGGCGCTACGGACGCTGACGGCGACGCCGATCGGCTTCGGCGACCGCGAGATCAAGCTGACGGCCTCGATCGGCGTCGCGGTGTTCGACCCGGCGACCCACGCGCGCGGCGCCGACCTGCTCGCCGACGCCGAAATCGCTCTCGCCCACGCCAAGAAGCTCGGCGGCGACCGCGCCGAGATCTTCATCCCCAGCATGCGCGCCGAGGGCGCGAACCGGGTCTCGCTCGCCGGCGACCTGCGCCACGCCCTCGAACGTGGCGAGATCAGCGTGATGTTCCAGCCGATCGTGCGGCTCGAGGACCGCACCGTCGCCGGATTCGAAGCGCTGCCGCGCTGGCGCCATCCGCGCCTCGGCCTGCTCGGCCCGCAGGATTTTTTCTCGCTCGCCGATTCGAGCGAGGCGCTCGTCGCCATCGGCGTCTTCTCGATCGAGGCCGCCGCGCGCGAGCTCGCCGCCTGGCAGAAGGCGCTCGAAGTGGCGCCGCCGATCTTCGCCAGCATCAACATCTCGTCGCGGCAGATGCTCGGCCACGACCTGCTCGGCGACGTGCGCTCGGCGCTCAACCGCCATTTCGTGCTGCGCGGCACGCTGAAGCTCGAATTCACCGAGAAGCTGGTGATGGAGAACCCGGAATACGCCTTCCAGCTCCTGCGCCGGGTGCGCGAGCTGGGCGCCGGCCTCGCCCTCGACGATTTCGGCGCCGGCTATGTTTCGCTCGGCCAGCTGCAGCGCTATCGTTTCGACACCTTGAAGATCGCTTCGTCGCTGGTGAAGCCCAACGGCGCCGGCGGCCGGCCGGCGATCCTGCGCTCGGTGGTGGCGATGGCCCACGATCTCGGCATGGACGTGATCACCGAAGGCGCCGAAACCGAATCGGACGCGGTCGAGCTCGCTCAGCTCGGCTGCGAATTCGCCCAGGGGTTCGCCTTCGGCCAGCCGATGACCGCCGGCGCGGCGCGCAAGTTGATGGGCGCGGCGGCGAGCTGAAGCGAGCGCGGGCTGTGTATGACGGGGAGAATTCGCGCCTCGCCTTGCCAAGCCGGACGAAAGCGCCAATCTCGGAACCGAGATGAAATTCTCGACCGCCTTTCTCGATGAAATCCGCGCGCGCGTGCCGGTCTCCCAGGTGGTCGGCTCGCGGGTCAAGCTGCGCAAGCAGGGGCGCGAGTGGGCGGGGCTTTCGCCATTCAACGCGGAGAAGACCCCATCGTTTTTCGTCAACGATCAGAAGGGTTTCTACCACGACTTCTCCTCCGGCAAGCACGGCGACGTGTTCACCTTCCTAATCGAGACGGAAGGGCTGAGCTTTCCCGAGGCGGTCGAGCGGCTCGCCGCCGTCGCCGGTCTGCCGCTGCCCGCGCGCGACCGCGAAAGCGACGCCCGCGACGCCCAGCGCGACGGCGTTCGCGACGTCCTCGCGCTGGCGGCGAGCCTGTTTGAGGCGACGCTGCAATCGGCCGCCGGCGCCAAGGCGCGCGGCTATCTCGCCGATCGCCGCGTCGAGCCGGCGACGCAACGCCTGTTCGGTCTCGGCTACGCCGCGCCCGACCGCTTCGCCCTGCGCGACGCGCTGGCCGAGCGCGGAATCGGCGCGGAAGCGATGATCGAAGCGGGCCTGCTCGTCCACGGCGAGGACATCGCCGTGCCCTACGACCGCTTCCGCGATCGGGTGATGTTTCCCATCCACGACCGCTCGGGACGCGTGGTTGCCTTCGGCGGCCGCGCCCTCGAGCCCGGCGCAAAGGCCAAGTACCTCAATTCTCCCGAGACCGAGCTTTTTCACAAGGGCGCCCTGCTGTTCAACCACCACCGGGCGCGAAAGAGCGCCCACGAGCGCGGCGAGATCGTCGCCGTCGAAGGCTACGTCGACGTCATCGCCATGACGCAAGCGGGCTTTCCCTACGTCGTCGCGCCGCTCGGCACCGCGCTCACCGCCGATCAGTGCGCGCTGTTGTGGACCATGGCGCGGGAGCCGATCCTGTGCTTCGACGGCGACAAGGCGGGCCGGAAAGCGGCCTACCGCGCGATCGACGTCGCGCTGCCGCTGATCGCGCCGGAAAGGAGCCTGCGCTTCGCCCTGCTGCCGGAAGGGCAGGACCCCGACGACCTTGCGCGCTCGGGCGGCGCGGAGGCGATCGCCGAGACGCTCGCGCGCGCCCGCCCGCTCTCCGAGATGCTGTTCAACCGCGAGACCGAGGACCGCGCTTTCGACACGCCGGAGCGGCGCGCAGGCCTCGAGACGCGCCTGAAGGAGCTCGTCGGCGCGATCGCCGACGAGACGCTGCGGCGCCACTACGCCGCCGCCATGGCCGAATGCCTCGCCGCCTTCTTCGGGCCGGCCGCGGCGCCGTCGAGCGCGCGCGCGCCGAGTCGGGAGGGGCGCGGCGGCCGCCGCCGCTTCGCCTTCGCCGACGCAGGGCCGCGCGTCGGCGTCGCCGGCGCCGCCCTGCCGGCGCCCGCCCGCCTCGCGCGCCGGCCGCGCGAGGCGCCGCGCGAAATCGCCATCCTCGCCGTGCTGCTCGGCCATCCCGACCTGCTGGAGCGCCACGTCGAGGAGGTGGCGGCGATCGAGATCGCCGGCCGGACGCTGGCCGCCCTGCGCGACAAGCTGCTGGCGTTGCCGCCGTCCGCCTACGCCTCGGCGGCGGCGTGGTCCGAAGCGCTGGAGGCGGCGGGCCTCGCCGACGAGCGCCGGCGCGTGCTCGGCCTCGCCGCGCAAATGCCCAACTGGTGGTGTCTGCGGGCGCAGGCGGAGACGGCCGACGCCGAGCACGTGCTTCGGCAATCCATGGCCTTGCAACGAAGTGCGGGGGCGCTACATAGGGAGCTGAAGCTGGCGGAGCAGGCGCTGGCCGCCGATCCGACCGAGCAGAATCTCGCGAGACTACTGGACATCAAGGCGAATTTGGCCGATCTGGCGAACGCCGAAGCGGCGATCGAAGGGTTCGGCGAACTTTCCGGGCGCGGGCCGACGCCGCTCTGAGCGGGTGCGCTGGTCGGGAGGGGGGCGAGACTTCCGGGTTTGAGGTCAGGGCGAACAAGTCGGCGGATTGGCCGGCGCGAGCGCGGCGCGGCGGCGAGGCTCGTCGCGTGTGGATTGGAACGGCCCCGTTCGGGCGGCCGATTGAGGTGACCAGTGAGCGGCGTTCCGCGACGCGCGAAGGCTGTGACGGAGACGGCGAAAATGGCGAGAACCGACGAGGCGAAAGCCGAAGGCGAAGCGGCGGTCGCGGAAGTCGCGGACAGCCCGCTGCTCGATCTGACTGACGCCGCCGTCAAGCGGATGATCAAGATCGCCAAGAAGCGCGGCTGGGTCACCCAGGACGAGCTCAATGCGGTGCTGCCTTCGGAGGAGATCTCCTCCGACCAGATCGAAGACATGAATGCGATGCTTAGCGAGATGGGCATCAACGTCGTCGACAGCGAGGACGCCGAGGAGGCGGAGAAGGAAGCCGCCGTCGAGCCGCCCGAGGAAGAAGAGCCGGAACCCGGCGAGGTCGTCGAGACGTCGCGCTCGACCGCTGTGGCGACGCGCGGCTCCGAGCCGGTCGAGCGCACCGACGATCCGGTGCGCATGTACCTGCGCGAAATGGGCTCGGTCGAGCTTTTGTCGCGCGAGGGCGAGATCGCCATCGCCAAGCGCATCGAGGCGGGCCGCGAGGCGATGATCGCCGGCTTGTGTGAGAGCCCGCTCACCTTCCAGGCGATCATCATCTGGCGCGACGAGCTGAACGAAGGCAAGATTCTGCTGCGCGACATCATCGACCTCGAGGCGACCTACGCCGGCCCCGACGGCAAGAAGACGCCGAAGATCGACATGACCGCCCCCGGCGCCGCCGAGGCGCTAGCGGCGGCGGCGGCGCTGCCGCGCGACCGCGCCGTCCCCGCCCCCGCCACCGCGCCGCAGAGCCCGCCCGAGGGTTTCGAGGGCGAAGGCGAAGCGCCGAGCGCGCCGGAAGCCTTCGGCGACGACGACGACGACCTCGACAACGCGGTGTCGCTGTCGGCGATGGAGGCCGAGCTGAAGCCGAAGGTGCTGGAAACCTTCGATCGCATCGCCGACGCCTACAAGAAGCTGCGCCGCCTGCAGGACCAGAACGTCGCCAACAAGCTGCAGAACGAGACGCTGTCGCCCGCCCAGGAGCGCAAGTACAAGGCGCTGAAGAAGGAGATCGTCGCCGACGTCAAGTCGCTCTCTCTCAACCAGAACCGCATCGACGCCCTGGTCGAGCAGCTCTACGACATCAACAAGCGGCTGATCGGCCTCGACGTCAAGCTGATGCGGCTCGCCGAATCGCACCGCGTCTCGCGCGAGGACTTCCTCAAGAACTACCAGAATTCCGAGCTCGACCCGAAGTGGCTGTTGCGTGTCTCCAAGCTCGGCACGCGCGGCTGGAAGGACTTCGTCGCCAGGGACAAGACGCAGATCAAGGAGCTCCGCGGCGAGATCCAGTCGCTCGCCACCGAGACCGGCCTGGAGATCCAGGAGTTCCGCAAGCTCGTCCAGATGGTGCAGAAGGGCGAGCGCGAGGCCCGCCAGGCGAAGAAAGAGATGGTGGAGGCCAACCTGCGCCTCGTCATCTCGATCGCCAAGAAATACACCAACCGCGGCCTGCAGTTCCTCGATCTGATCCAGGAAGGCAACATCGGCCTGATGAAGGCGGTCGACAAGTTCGAGTACCGCCGCGGCTACAAGTTCTCGACCTACGCCACCTGGTGGATTCGCCAGGCGATCACCCGCTCGATCGCCGACCAGGCGCGCACCATCCGCATTCCCGTCCACATGATCGAGACGATCAACAAGATCGTCCGCACCAGCCGGCAGATGCTGCACGAGATCGGCCGCGAGCCGACGCCCGAGGAGCTCAGCGAAAAGCTCGCCATGCCGCTCGAGAAGGTGCGCAAGGTGTTGAAGATCGCCAAGGAGCCGATCAGCCTGGAGACGCCGATCGGCGACGAGGAGGACAGCCACCTCGGCGACTTCATCGAGGACAAGAACGCGGTCCTGCCGATCGACGCGGCGATCCAGTCGAACTTGCGCGAGACGACGACCCGCGTGCTGGCGTCGCTGACGCCGCGCGAGGAGCGGGTGTTGCGCATGCGTTTCGGCATCGGCATGAACACCGACCACACGCTCGAGGAGGTCGGCCAGCAGTTCTCGGTGACGCGGGAGCGCATCCGCCAGATCGAGGCCAAGGCGCTGCGCAAGCTCAAGCATCCGAGCCGCAGCCGGAAGCTGAGGAGCTTCTTGGACAACTGAGGGGCAGCCTGCGGGTCATCCGCCGCCCGTGGGCCTCGCCCCCGCCTGCCCCTTCAGCGCGAACATCGTCTTTGCGCGCGCCTCAGCCCGGCGCGACGAGGACCGTGCTTGTTTGGACTTCACGTCTTGGCGCGCCGCTCCCTCGCGGCGGTTGGGTGACAGGGCATGTAATCGTGTTGCGGCAAGCGCGGGATGACGACCCCGGCGCGGCGAGCCATACAGGCAAGTCTAACAGCGACGCGTGTGCGCGGCGATTAAATGCGCTGTCGCTGCAACCCGTAACCCCTAAAGATAGGTGGATTCCTGAGGGTCGCGACAGCCTCTTGATGTATACCGCTATGGTTTATATTCACACGTCATCGCAATGCGCGGAGAGTTCTATGTCAATAGACGCCAACAAGGCCGCGGTGCGCCGTTTCAACACCGATGTGATCGTGGCGGGAGACCGGAGCGCCTTCGAGGAGCTAATGGACGCCAATTTTATCAATCGATCCGCACCGCCGGGTCTGCCTGACGGGCCGGAAAGCATGTCGATCACCTTCGAGAACGTGCTGCGTCCCGCATTGGCGAGTCTGAGCGTCACCATCCATGATCAGATCGCCGAAGGAGACCGGGTGACCACCCGCAAAACGATCTCGGGCATGCACGTCGGCCCGCTCATGGGCGTCGCGCCCACGGGAAAGAGTGTGTCGATCGAGGTGATCGACATCGTTCGCCTCAAGGATGGTCGCTATGCCGAGCATTGGGGCCTGAACACGCTTTCCGCCGTTCTCGCCCAGCTCCGATCAGAATGACGGGGCCGCTCTGCTCGTCCACCGCCAGTTGCGCCTTGTCACCGAATTAGCGTGTCTCACGCGTGGGATGCAGTCCACCACAACGCCGTCATTGTAATTGCACTGTAATTGCAAGCAGCGCGCGTGACGACATCCTCGCGCAAGCAACCGCCGCCATCGTCGTCCGCCGCGGCGCCCTTCGCCGAGGAGAGACCCGACATGACCTTCGCCATCCCGATCGCCGAGAAGCTTCTCGGCAGCCTCGCGACGACCGCGACGAGCGCCGCCGATCCGGCGTCGAGCGTCGATGCGCGCAAGACCAGCGCCGCCGCCGACACGGCCGATTTCACGCGCGCGCTCGACGGCCTCGATCAGACCGCCGGCGCCGCGAAGTCCCATTACAGCGCGCACGTTGTCGGCAAGGGCGCGGAATCTGCGGCAGGCTGACCAGCGCGGCGCTTCAGAATCCGCGGTGACGCGACATCTGCGAGGGGATGGCGATGCCGGCGCCGATCGCGCCGAGCGTCAGGATAACGCGCGTCATCGCCACGATGGCGACAATCGCGGTCTCCTCGGGATGCGCCGGCGCCGGCGCGGTCACCGCAAACAGACCGAGGATCGCCTTGCCGAAAAAGGCGCCCGGCACCATCGGGATGCAGCCGGCGAGGGCGATCATGTCGGCGCCCTCGCCGCGCCGCTGCAAGGCCAGCGCGACCACTGCGCCGGCGGCGAGCGACGCGGCGAACGACGCCGCTTCGAGGCTCCACCCGCCGGCGAGCGCGACGGTCCTGACCGCAAGCGCGAGCGCCCCCAGCGCCGAGCACCAGATCAAGCTGCGCCAGTCGAAATTGAACAGCACGCCGAAGCCCCAGGCCGCGAGCGCGCCGAACGCGCCCTGATGGACGACGGCGATCGTGAGCGGGGCGAAGAGAAGGGTCACGGCGCCATCCCCAGCGCCGCTTCGGCGCCGCAGATGCCGATGGTGGCGAACACCATGATCATCGCCACCGAGACCGCCCGCGCGCTGCCGACGGTCGGGAAGCCTTCCATGATGTCGGTCTGGGCGTTGGTCGCCGGGACGCCGGGCACCAGCAGCAGTGTCGAGGCGATCAACGCCATCTCCGCGCTCGCCGAACCGGCGGCGCGCGCGCCGAAGCCGCCGACCACGCCCGCCGCGAACGCGACCACCGCAGCGATCAGACAGGCGTTCGTCCCGCGGACGCGCAGCTCGGCGCGGATCCATTGGCCGAGGGCGCCGGCGACGAAGACCGGCGCGAACGCCGGCCAATCGACGCCGAGCAGCCGCCCGAACGCGGCGCAGGCGAGCCCGGTGGCCAGCGCGACCAGCCACAGCGGATGATGCGGCGTCTCGCGCGTCAGCCGGTCGATCGTCTCGCTGACCTCCTGCGGCGTTCCGCCGTCGCGCGCGACCGCGGTCGCGTAACGGCGCACCGCCACGTCGAGCCGGTAGTTCACGCCGTGGGGGCCGACGTCGATCATGCGGGTGATCGTCTCTTGGCCGGCGCCGACCGTCAGGGTGAGCGACGCATAGCCGACGCGCTCGCCGATCACCTCGGCGCCGAGGCCCTGGGCGACGAGGCGCATGCCTTCGCGCACCACGTTCACCCGCCCGCCGCACTCCATCAGAATGCGGCCGACCCTCAGCGCCGCATTGGCGATCTTTTCGAGGTCGCGATGGCGCAGCACCACCGGATCCGCCGACGCGCTCATCGGCCTGCCCCTTCCCGCTCCGCCCGGCGCGACCGAGGCGGAGGAACCCTCGCCGGCGCCCACGCCGCCGAACCCTCCGCCACCTGTAACCCGAGCCGGGGTTGGTTAGGAAGCCGTCGCGGCAAACGGCGCGCGACAAGATGATGCGGCGGAACGGGAGCGGCCAACCGGAGGGGGCGGCGCCCCTGTAGGCGCGGCCGTCGGCCTAACGCATACACACATGTTTCTTCGGACTAGCCGTCGCTCGTGCCTGATCCGTTCTCGGCGTCAAGGTCAAGCCGGCTTCGCCGGTTGCTTGCTTCGCTCGCAAACCTTGACGCCTGCGCGCGGATCAGGCCTTTCGCTACCGTGAGTTTTGCTGAGCCAAGCCGGCCCTTCGGGCCGGCGGTCTCAGCAAAACTCACGGTAGCTGCTTGCGGCGTCGGAACGGTGGGGTCACCCGAAGGGCCGAAGCGAAGCGGAGGAGCCGCCGTCAGGCGGCTTGACGCCGCCGAGCCGACGCGGCCCTTCGTCGACACAAACGATGTGTGACTCCGTTAGGCCGTCGGCCGCGCGCCTCGTTTCCCACCGGCGCCTCTCGACTCTCGCCGACGCGCTCAGCGAGCGCGTCTACAAAGGCGACGGCGCGCCGAACACGCCCTCCGCCGCGTTTCGGCGAAAAGCGCCGTCGACCTCATGGAGGCCAAATGTTTCGCGGCCGAGGGGCGGTCAAGGGACTTTGCCCCGCCTTCGGCCGTGCGCCCATGGGGCGTTCGAAGAACGCCCATTCTTTCGAACGGGCTATGGGCGCGCCCTTGACCGCCCCTCGGCCGCGGAAGAAGACGCTTGCATGAGGTCGATGGCGCGGCGGGTCGACGGCAGAGGCGGTGAGGCGTCCGCAGCAGGGGCGCAGCAAGAACATGAAAAAACGGAATTATGCAGCCGTAATGATCCTTGGCGAGGACAAGATAATATCTGATCGTGTGAACATGCTGTCGCACGGCGTCGCTGCTCTCTCTGCGGAGAGCAAATTCATCCGTGAATAAGATTCGGCCGTGCGTCAGCGCCGACCGGTCGACGGTTCGCGGCGCGCTATCTGCGTTGTTCCCCGGAGGAGGCAGACGTGACCAAGGCAAGCAAAGCAGACAAGAGCTACAAAAGCGTCAGACGTGTTCCGGACGACGGCGAAGTGCGTCGCGACGCGACGGAGTCCGTCAGAAGGGAAGACGCCTGGAAGGTCGACGGCGCGTCGGCGAAAGAGAAAGGAGAAACAAGGGAAAAGGACGACAAGAAATACAGTTATACCGATGAGCTAGTCCGCCTCCAGTTCGAGCTGATAAAACTGCAGGATTGGGTGCAGAAGCAAGGATTGAAGGTCGCCGTGATCTTTGAGGGGCGGGACGCCGCCGGCAAGGGCGGCGTCATCAAGCGGATTAGCGAAGTTCTGAATCCGCGCGTGTGCCGGATTGTCGCGCTAGGCACGCCCACGGAGCGCGAGCGCGGCCAGTGGTATTTCCAACGGTATGTCGCACAGCTCCCGGCCAGGGGAGAGATTATTTTGTTCGATCGCTCTTGGTACAATCGCGCCGGCGTCGAGCGTGTAATGGGCTTCTGCTCCGAGGAAGAATACGAAGAGTTCTTACGTTCCTGTCCGCTCTTCGAGGAGATGCTCCTAAAATCTGGTATTATCCTAATTAAATACTGGTTCTCTGTCAGTGACGAGGAGCAGGAACTCCGGTTCAAGGAAAGGATCGAGAATCCGATTAAGCGCTGGAAGCTCAGTCCCATGGACCTGAAATCACGCGAGCACTGGGTCGAATATTCTCGCGCGAAGGATATCATGTTGACTCGTACGGATACCGAACTCTCACCGTGGTATGTGGTCGACGCGGATAACAAGAAGAAAGCGCGGCTGAACTGCATTTCTCATCTGTTGACGAAAATTCCGTACAAGGAAATTGCTCCCGCTAAAGTCGTCCTTTCGCCGCGCCAGAAAGATACAGGCTATGTCAGGCCGCCCAAGGAAGGCCAGCGTTGGGTTCCTGAATTGTACTAGCGCTATGACTCAGACGGAAGTTACAGGGACCTTGGCGAGCTTGTCGAAGATGGATTTGGCGGAAGTGGTCCAGACGAAGGGCGTGGACGCCTTGTTGTGGGCGACGATGTGGCGGGCGATGGCGTCTTGCAGCTCGGCGACGGAGGCGAAGGCACCGCGCCAGATTCTTCGCCGCGTGATGGCGGAGAAGAAGTCCTCGACGGCGTTGAGCCAGGAGGCGGAGGTGGGCGTGAAGTGGAACATCCAGCGGGGATGATCGGCGAGCCATTTGCGGACGTCGGGCTGTTTGTGGGCGGCGTAGTTGTCGGCGATGGCATGGATGACCTTGCCGGCCGGCACAGCGCGCTCGACGGCGACAAGGAAGCGGATGAACTCCTTATGGCGATGGCGCTTCATGCAGCGCCCGATCACGGTTCCGTCGAGCACGTTGAGGGCGGCGAACAATGTCGTCACGCCGTTGCGCTTGTAGTCGTGGGTCATCGTTCCGCATTTGCCGGGCTTGAGCGGCAGGCCGGGTTGCGTGAGGTCGAGGGCTTGAATTTGGCTTTTCTCGTCGATCGAGACGACCACGGCGTGCTTGGGCGGGTCCATGTAGAGGCCGACGACGTCTTCGACCTTGGCTGCGAGATTGGGATCGCTGGAGCGCTTGAAGGTGCGAAGGCGATGCGGCTGCAACCGATGCGCCTCCCACAATCGTTGAACCGCGCGAAGCTGACGCCGACGGCTTTGGCCATGGCGCGCCCAGTCCAGTGGGTGGCTTCACCCGGCGGTTCGGAACAGGTCAGCTCCAAAATCTTGGCGACGACCTTGGCCGGAAGCGGCGCTCGGCCGGTTTGCGCCTCTTGCCGCGCGACAGGCCGTCGACGCCTTGCTTGGCGTAGCGCGTTTGCCAGCGCCAAACCGCCGGTCGGCTGACTCCAACCCGGCGAGCGACCTCCAACACCGGCAGGCGCTCGGCCGAGCAGAGGATGATTTGCGCCCGTTGGATATGCTTGAGCGGGCGATTGCGATCGGCGGCGATCGCCAGCAGACGCTCACAATCCTCGACCGGAGGAAGGATGGAGACGGTGTGCCATGCCGACAGACTCGCACATCCGCTGGCATCTGTGAATCCTGCGATTGTGTCAGAGCACTAGAACCCGAAGAAGCCCTTTCCCGCCGCCGCCAAGGCCGTCGACGTGTTTTCGCCGCGGCAAACGGTCGCGGCGAAGAGCAACGCTATCCGTGCGACGATTCTTTCGGAGGATCGAACTGGGATGGGCGAATAGATGCATACGTTCTCAGTCCTGGTAAAACCGTTTTTTGTTTCAATTAGTTTTGCCGCAACTATTACCATTGCGTCGGCGGGATGCGCTAATTATGAAGATGGCTCCTTAAATGTGCCTGCGCCTAGAGCTATATTATGCTACCGCAGCGTATGTGATAATACAACTTTATCGTATGAATGCGGAAACATGTTTGGCGCTTCGGCAGCGTATGCAAATGGATTGATGATAAAGTCAGATCATAATGGAACGATTTTTTATAATAAGTACCACCGTATGAATGGAGACGACTGGACCTGCGAACCGATAAGCCCTGGATCTTGTAATTTCTTTCCGCAAAGACAGGCACGTGATACTGTTCCCTTGGCGAGTGAATTGAACGGCCCTCAACTGCTAGCGTGCAAGTTCGATAATGGTCGCAATATTCAAGGCGTCGTTTTGTTTTTCAAATTAAAAAGCTACGAATTTGGTATGGAGACGGCGGCGGCGAAGAATGGGATGGCATAGATTTTTCAGCAAACCCAATTACGACGACGATGCACGGAGACCGCAGCCTCGTTCTTAGCGGCGATCTTAAGCATATTATCTTCAATGACAGCAACGAACACGCTTTTGGTGATTGTCAACCGCGGTCCGTATCTGGACAACCACTTTGGTGGTTCAATCCAATTCTAAAACAAGAATGGGAATATAATGCAAAACCATGATTGCCTTGATTCGAAGTATTGAAGCGGAATAAAGGGGGACTCAGCATTTGTCCCCAAAAAAGATGGCCCGACGAGGGAAAGTGGGGACAAGTTGCCGCCAATTTGCACCGCGCCCTGATTCGCTCGCTACAGGAAAAGGGCCGGCATGATGGGCGACCGCCTGGAAAGCACCGCGCCCAAATGGCCTACCGGCTGGCTCCCTGAGTCCCCCGTTTGCGGCCATCACGCGGCGGGGGACGAGCCTAGAAGGACGTAAGCTCTATTTCCAACTCGACATCAAGCGCGAGTTGGAGGTTTTCCCGTCTCAAGCGAATCGTCCTCAGACGTTCGCCCAGCCCGCTCGCCAAGCGCAGCCGCGAGCTTGTCGGCCGCCTCGCCGAACACAACAGCGATGCTCCGGTATCGCGCGCCCCCTACTCCTCGCTCCGCTCGCTCGTCCCCGCCTGCCCCTTCGGCGCGATCGCCGCGTCGAGCGCCTGCGCCGGCTGGCCGGAATCGCGAAAGCGGTTGACGATCGGGTAGCGGCGGTCGCGGCCGAAGTTCTTCACGCCCACCTTCACCCCCGGCGCCGCCTGCCGGCGCTTGTATTCGGCGAGATAGAGCAGCCGCTCGACTTTGCGCGTCGTCTCGGGGTCGAAGCCCTCGGCGACGATGTCGGCGAGCCGAATCTCCTTCTCCACCAGACGGTAGAGGATGGCGTCGAGCACCGGGTAGGGCGGCAGCGAATCCTCGTCCTTCTGGTTCTCGCTGAGCTCCGCCGAGGGCGGCCGGGCGATGATCTCGGCGTTACGATGACAGTGCATTTAATTGTATTGAGACAGGTGGGGGATGACGACAAAGGCAAAGCGAGCCATGGAGGCGAGGACGCCAACGATGGGCGGGCGCGTCAATTAAATGCCCTGTCGCCGTAACCCCGTAACGGCCGTTGTCCTGTTGCGCGCGGTTCGAATTCAGGGTCGCGCTGGTCCACTCGATTCTGCTTCCGTCAACCGTCGCTGCGCCCTCATCGGTCGTCTTGAAGCGCCTTTTCTTCGTCCCGCTTCACTTTTCTCTCCCGCTCGACTTCCATCGGTTCGTCACCGAGCGGCGCGAAGCGGTCGGGACGCCAACTGTGCTCGATGCGCAGGCCGTAGCACACGTGGACCTCGCCATAGATGCCCTCGACAAGGACGCCGACCACGACGCGGCCGCCGGAATAGGTGTTGATCACTTCGCGGATGGTGTAAGTCATTGAGAATGTGAGCCGACCGCCGCACTCGCGCACGACGCGCTGGTCCTGGCCGGCGTCGTCGATGCAGATGACCTTCTGGCCTGCGTAGAAGCCTTCCATCCTATTCTCCTTTGCCTGCCTCCGCGGGCGCCGGCGGGCAGACCTGCGAGGGGAAGAACGAGCCCCCTTCGTTTCTTCTCTCGCGGGCTCGCCGTCGACGGGCGCCGGCGGTGGTCGCGTGGCCCCAGGCATCATATGCAACCGTCATGCCAGCTATCCCTCCTTCACACCGAACCGTCGGGCGAGCCGCGGCAGACCTGGGGTTGCGGCGACAGGGTTACGATGACGGTGCATTTAATCGTATTGGGACAAGCGAGGGGTGACGACAAAAGCAAAGCGAGCCATGGAGGCAAGGCCACCAACGATGGGCGGGCGCGGCCGTTATATGCACTGTCACCGTAATGGAGCGTCGTCTTCTCGCGCGCCTCAGCCCGGCGCGGCGGGCGTTGCGATGGTTTGAACTCCACAGCCAAGCGCGCCGCTCCATCGCGGCGCGGCGGCGGCAACGCCGCCGGCGCGAACGCCGGCGGCTTGGCCTTCTGGTCAGTTGGCGAGTTTAATCGCCGTCGCGTCCCTCGTCTTGCCGCAGCGGGCTATCGAAGAAGCCGCCCGTTCACGGGACGCAACAGAATCGGAACGCAAACGTTGTTCGCTTTCTCAACATCCTGGCAGACGTTGCCCGAGCGGGCTCAGGTGTTCGACAAGCTGCTCGCCAACAGTGTAGTTCGGAAATGTGACGCCCTTCGCGAGGTTGGAGGTCGTGTCATTGACCAGCGTGACCATGTCGTTCGCCGAGTTGAGGCTGTTGACGACCCCGGTCGCTTCGGCCGCGTAGGCCGAACCCGCGACGCCAATAACAAAGGCCACCGCAGCGGTGCCAAAAAGAATGCGCATCATAAATCTCCACAGTTATGACGTTTGACGAAGTCTGTCAGCCGCGCCGCGAAGTCGCTGTGCGCAGGCCTTGGTAAACATTAAGCATTATAGTGTGACCAGCGTGTGGCGATGCGCATCGAAAGGTTGCAACAATTTTCGGCAGCATTGCAACAATTGGCGGCATCAAGCCTACAACTTTAGACCAACACGCAATAGTCTGATCAAACGGTCGCCGCGATTTCGCTGGTCGGCGACGATGACGGCGCTCGTCGTCGACCAGAGCTCGACCCTGCCGCCGCCTCGCCCTCGATCGCCGCAAGGCCGGGCGCTCGCTCGCCAATCTCGCGCGCCGGCCGACCGGCGCGCTGCTTATCGGGCGGGCAGCGGCTCATCTGCGGCAGGACGGCGCGCCAACCGTCGAACTCGCGGGCGTCCCAAGGCGCGCTCGCCGAGCCGCGCGCGCGGGCGAGACGAAAGGGCGCCGCCCCCGCGCCCTTACTCCTCAAACCGCTCGCTCGTCCCCGCTTGCCCCTTTGGCGCGATCGAGGCGTCGGGGGCTTGCAACGGCGAACCGGAATCGCGGAAGCGGTTGACGATCGGGTAGCGGCGGTCGCGGCCGAAGTTCTTCACGCCGACCTTCACCCCCGGCGCCGACTGCCGGCGCTTGTATTCGGCGAGATAGAGCAGCCGCTCGACCTTCCGCGCCGTCTCGGAGTCGAAGCCCTCGGCGACGATGTCGGCGAGCCGCATCTCCTTCTCCACCAGGCGGTACAGAATAGCGTCGAGCACCGGGTAGGGCGGCAGCGAATCCTCGTCCTTCTGGTTCTCGCTGAGCTCGGCCGAGGGCGGCCGGGCGATGACGTCGGGCGGGATGACGACGCCGTCGGGCCCGCGCGCGCCGATCGGCTTCCACCGGTTGCGCAGCGTCGCCAGGCGGAACACCTCCATCTTGTAGAGGTCCTTGATCGGGTTGAAGCCGCCGTTCATGTCGCCGTAGAGCGTCGCGTAGCCGACCGACAGCTCCGACTTGTTGCCGGTGGTGACCACCATCGCGCCGAACTTGTTGGAAATCGACATCAGCATGAGGCCGCGGGCGCGGCTCTGGATGTTCTCCTCGGTGACATCGCGCGGCTTGCCGGCGAACAGCGGCTTGAGCGCGCGCTCGGTCGCCTCGACGACCTCGGCGATCGGGACCACGTCGTAGCGGATCCCCAGCGCCTCGGCGCAGGCCGCCGCGTCGCGCAGCGATTGCGCCGAGGTGAAGCGATAGGGCAGCATCACCGCATGGACGCGCGCCGGCCCAAGCGCGTCGACCGCCATCGTCGCGCACAAGGCCGAGTCGACGCCGCCCGACAGGCCGAGGGTCACGCCGGGGAAGCGGTTGTTGTCGACATAGTCGCGCAAGCCCAGCACGCAGGCGGCGTAGTCGCCTTCGTCGCTCTGCTCCACCGCTTCGTCAGGCCCCTCGACGCAGCGCCACCCTTTCGGCCCACGCTCCCACACGGTGCGCACGACACAGGCGCGGAAGGTCGGCAGTTGGACAGCGACCTCGCCGTCGGGGTTGAGCGCGAACGAGCCGCCCTCGAACACCAGCTCGTCCTGGCCGCCGACCTCGTTCAAGTAGATCAGCGGCAGGCCGCTCTCGGCGACGCGCGCGGCCGCGACCTCGAGCCGGACGGCAAGCTTGTCGCGCTCGTAGGGCGAAGCGTTGGGCGCGAGCAGGATCTCGCCGCCAGTCTCGAGGATGCACTCGACCGGATCGGGCGTCCAGATGTCCTCGCAGATCGGCACGCCGATGCGCACGCCGCGGAAGGCGACCGGCCCCGGCGCCGGGCCGGGCTTGAACACGCGCTTCTCGTCGAACACGCCGTAGTTGGGCAGGTCGACCTTGAAGCGGACGGCGTCGATGCGGCCGCCGTCGAGCAGAGCCGCGGCGTTGTAGAGCTGGCCGTCCTCGACCCAGGGCAGGCCGATGAGCACGGCCGGCCCGCCGTCGGCGGTGTCGCGCGCCAACGCCTCGCAGGCGGCGCGGCACGCTTCCTGAAAGGCGGGCTTCAGCACCAAGTCCTCGGGCGGATAGCCGGCGAGATAGAGCTCCGGCGTCATCATCAGGTCGGCGCCGAAGACGGCGGCCTCGGCGCGCGCCTGGCGCAGCCGTTTCAGGTTGCCGTCGATGTCGCCGACGATGGAGGGGATCTGCGCGAGCGCGATGACGAGGCGGTCTACGGGAGCGGGCATGGGGCCATTTTGCGCGAGGCGGGCGCGCAGCGCAATCGGGGGCCTGGCGCGGAAACGCCGTTCGAGCCGGCGCCCAGTCACGAGCGGAGGCGAACCTCCGCCGTCGCCCTCTGTCGACGCCGGCCCTTTCGCCGACTGAATTGCGGCTTGTATGAACGACGCGAATCGGCGCGTTGCCTCCTTTCACGCTCCGGAGCTCGTATTGGCGAGCATACTCACAGACAAGGAGACGAATGCACCGCCCCAGCGCGCGCAAGGCGGCGAGCGAGCGGAGGCGCTCTCCGACGCCGGTGCCTACCTGCTTGCGCTCGAGGACATCAGCCGTCGGCGGCCGTTCAGAGGCGCGACCACCGACGAGATCATGGCGATGACGCGGGGCCGCCCTACTCCGCCGCCTCCACCGGCCTCGCCGGCTGGGCGAGGCGGTCGCGCTTGATCAGCTCGGCCACCAGGAAAGCGACCTCGATCGCCTGCTCGGCGTTGAGCCGCGGGTCGCAATAGGTGTGGTAGCGGTTGCGCAGGTCATCTTCCGAGATCGCCCGCGCGCCGCCGGTGCATTCGGTGACGTCCTTGCCGGTCATCTCCAGATGCACGCCGCCGGCGTAGGCCCCTTCGGCCTTGCAGATGGCGAAGAACGAGCGGATCTCGGCGGCGATGCGGTCGGTCGGCCGGGTCTTGTAGCCCGAAGCGGTCTTGATCGTGTTGCCGTGCATCGGGTCGCAGACCCACAGGACGCGGCGCCCTTCGCGCTTGACCGCGCGGATCAGCGCCGGCAGCGCCGTCTCGATCCTGTCGGCGCCGAAGCGGCAGATGAGCGACAGCCGCCCCGGCTCCTGGCTCGGATCGAGCGCGTCGATCAGGCGCGCAAGCTCGTCGGTGGCGATCGACGGGCCGCATTTCAGGCCGATCGGGTTCCTCACGCCGCGGCAGTATTCGACATGCGCGCCGTCGAGCTGGCGGGTGCGGTCGCCGATCCAAACCATGTGGCCGGAGGTCGCATAATAGTCGCCCGAGGTCGAATCGAGCCGGGTCATCGCCTGCTCGTAGCCGAGCAGCAGCGCCTCGTGCGAGGTGTAGAAGTCGGTGGCGCGCAGCTCCGGATTGGCTTCCGAGTCAAGGCCGATGGCGCGCATGAAGGCGAGCGTCTCGGTGATGCGGTTGGCGACGCCCTGGTAGCGCTCCGATTGCGGGCTGTCCTGGACGAAGCCGAGCATCCAGCGATGGACGTTCTCGAGGTTGGCGTAGCCGCCGGTGGCGAAGGCGCGCAGCAAGTTAAGCGTCGCCGCCGACTGGCGATAGGCGTCCAATTGCCGGCGCGGATCGGGGGCGCGCGCCGGCGCGTTGAACTCGATGTCGTTGACGATGTCGCCGCGGTAGGCGGGCAGCGTCACGCCGTCGATTGTCTCGGCGTCCTTCGAGCGCGGCTTGGCGAACTGGCCGGCGATCCGCCCGACCTTGACGATCGGAGAAGCCGCCGCAAAGGTCAGCACCACCGCCATTTGCAGCAGGACGCGGAAGAAGTCGCGGATGTTGTCGGCCGAATGCTCGCCGAAGCTCTCGGCGCAGTCGCCCCCCTGCAGCAGGAACGCTTCGCCGGCCTGCGCCTTGGCGAGCGCGGCCTTCAGCTTGCGCGCCTCGCCGGCGAAGACGAGCGGCGGATAGCCGGCGAGCTGGCGCTCGACCTCGGCGAGCGCGGCGGCGTCCGAGTAGACCGGCGCCTGCGCGATCGGTTTGGTTCTCCAGCTGTCCGGCGTCCAGCGGCTAGGAGGCATGGCATCGGGCCTTTGACTCAGCACTTCCTGCGCGCCGCGGCCGGCCCAAGGCCGCCCGCGAGCGAGCGCCGTCTATATAGGATCGGGAGCGCGTTGGCGATACGGCGGTTTTGCGGCCGCCGGCGCTCAGGCGGCTGGCGCGGCGCGCGCGCCGCGGGCGCTGCGCCATTCGGCGAAGCGCTGCAGGAGGACGAACAACGACGGCGTGAACAGCACCGCCAGGCAGGTCGAGGCGAGCATCCCCGAGAACACGGTGACGCCGATCGAGGCGCGCGCGTTGGCGCCGGCGCCGGTCGCCAGCACCAGCGGGACCACGCCGAGGATGAAGGCGAGCGACGTCATCACGATGGGGCGGAAGCGGGCGCGCGCCGCCTCCACCGCTGCCTCGGCGACCGGCCGCCCCTGCGCGCGCAGCTCGCGCGCCACCTCGACGATCAGGATCGCGTTCTTGGCCGATAGCGCGATCAACAGCACCAGCCCGATCTGGATGTAGAGGTTGTTGTCGAGGCCGAGCCAGCTCAGCGCCAGCGCCGGCCCGACCAGCGACACCGGCACTGCGAAGATCACCGCCAGCGGCAGGATCCAGCTCTCGTACTGGCCGGCCAGCACCAGGTAGACCAGCAGCAGCGCCATCGCGAACACGGCGTACATCTGGTTGCCGACCAACTTTTCCTGATACGACATCGCGGTCCAGTCGTAACCAACGCGCGGCGGCATGGTGCGGAGCGCGATCTCCTCCATCAGCCGCTCCGCCTGGCCGGTCGAATAGCCGCGCGCCGGCATGCCGACGATTCCCGCCGTGGGGTGGAGGTTGTAGAGGCTGATCAGCGACGGGCCGACCGTCGCCGCGACGTCGACGACGGCGCCGAGCGGAACCATCTTGCCGACGGCGCTACGGACCCACAGGCCGCGGATGTCCTCGGGCCTCAGTCGGAAGGGCCAGTCGGCTTGCACGAACACCTTGAAGGTGCGTCCGAACTTGGTGAACTGGTTGACGTAGGTCGACCCGAGATAGCCGGCGAGGGCGGAAAACGCCTGGTCGACGCCCACTTGCATCGACTGCGCTTTCACTCGGTCGACGTTGACGGCGTATTGCGGCGAGGCGGCGCGGAACGACGAACTGACGAATCCGATCGTCGATTGCGCGCCGGCGCCGGCGAGGATGGCGTCGACGACGCGCTGCAGCTTGGCGAAGTCGAGACTGTTGTCGAGCATCTCGATTTGCATCGAGAAGCCGGCGGCGGAGCCGATGCCTTGGATCGGCGGCGGCGGCAGCACGCGCACGCTCGCTTCCTCCACCGGGGCGACGGCGCGGCCGAGGCTCTGCAGCATCGGCAGCAGGCTGAGCTTCTTGCCGCGCTCCGCCCAGTCCTTGAGAATAATGTAGGCGACGCCGGCGTTGGCGAGCGAGGCGTTGCCGTCGAGCGCCGACATGCCGGCGATGGTGACGACCTTGTCGACGCCGGGCGTCTTGCTCACCAACGCCTGCACCCGGTCGAGCGTCTGCTGCGTGCGATCGAGCGAGGCGCCGTCGGGCAGCTGCACCGTCGCCAACATGTAGCCCTGGTCCTCGATCGGGATGAAGCCGGTCGGGATATGAGCGAAGGCGTAAAGCGCGCCGGCGGCGATCGCCAGCGCGACCGCCGCCATCGCGCCCGCGTGGCGCGTCAGCCGCGTCATCAGGGCCGCATACGCCCGCTCGAGCCGCACGTAGCCGGCGTCGAAGCCGCGGCAAAGGAAGTTGCGCTTCTCGACCGGAACCGACGGCCTTAGCCATAGCGCGCATTGGGTCGGCTTCAGCGTCGCGGCGTTGATCGCGCTAATCAGCGCCGTCGAAGCGATCACCAGCGCGAACTGGGCGTACATGCGCCCGGTCAGGCCGGGCAGGAACGCCGCCGGCAGGAACACTGACAACAAAACCAGTGTGATGCCGACGATCGGGCCCATCAGCGCCCCCATCGCCGCGATCGCCGCCTCCCGGCCGGTCATCCCCTGGTCCATGTTGTGGGCCGCGCCCTCGACGACGATGATCGCGTCGTCGACGACGATGCCGATCGCCAGCACGATGGCGAACAGGGTGGCGAAATTGACCGTGAACCCGAGCGCCGCCATCGCCGCGAAGGCGCCGATGATGGTGACCGGCACCGTGGTCGCCGGAACCAGCATCGCGCGCCAATCCTGCAGGAAGATCAGGATCACCGCCAGCACCAGGATCGCCGCTTCGACCAGCGTCTTGTAGACCTCGTCGATCGAGGCCTTCACGAACGTCGTCGTGTCGAAGGGAATGTCGCAGACGAGGCCCTGCGGAAAGCTCTTGGCGAGCTCGGTTATCCGCGCCTTCACCTCTCTGGCGACGCCGAGCGCGTTGGCGCCGGGCGAAAGGAAGATGGCGAGGCCGGCCGCCGGCTTGCCGTCGAGGGCGAAGATCTGTCCGTAGGTCTGGGCGCCGAGCTCGACGCGGCCGACGTCGCGGATGCGGGTGATCTGGCCGTTGGCGCCGACCTTGACGATGACGTCGGCGAACTCGGCGGGATCGTCGAGCTGGCCGGCGACGTCGAGCGTGTACTGGAACGCCGTCCCTTTCGGCGCCGGGGGCGCGCCGATCTGGCCGGGCGTCGCCTGCTCGTTCTGCTGCTGCAGGCTGGCGACGACGTCCTGTACGTTGAGGCCGCGCGCCTGCATCTTGTCGGGATCGAGCCACACCCGCATCGCGTAGGCGCCGGCGCCGAACACGTTGACGTTGCCGACGCCCGGCAGGCGGGAGATGTCGTCCTTGAGGTTGATGGTGGCGTAATTGGCGAGATAAAGGCTGTCGAAGCGCGCGTCGGGCGAGGAGAGCGCGACGATCTGCAGAATCGAGGTCGACGTCTTCTGCACCGTCACGCCCTGGGCCTGCACCGCCTGGGGCAGCGACGACAGCGCGCTCGCCACCCGGTTCTGCACCAGCACCTGCGCGAAGTTGACGTCGGTGCCGATCTTGAACGTCACCGTCAGCGTGTAAGCGCCGTCGGCCGAGGCGTAGGACTGCATGTACAGCATGCCCTCGACGCCGTTGACCTGCTGCTCGATCGGCAGCGCGACGGTGTTGATCAGGGTCTGCGGGCTGGCGCCGGCGTAGCGCGTGGTCACCTGGACCGTCGGCGGCGTCACCTCGGGATATTGCGCGACCGGCAGACTGAACATCGCCGCAGCGCCGATCACCACGATCAGCACCGCGATCACGTTCGACAGAACGGGCCGCTCGATGAAGAATTTCGAGAACATTTGCGGCGCGCTACTTTGCGCCGGCGTCGGCGGGCGACGCGGCGGCGGGCGGGGCGGGTTTCGGCGTCACTTTCTGGCCCGGGATCGCGCGCTGAACCCCGTCGACGATCACCTGGTCGTCGGCCTCGATTCCCTTCTCGATCACCCGCAGCGCGCCTTCGAGCGGGCCGATCTCGACCGGGCGCTGCTCGACCACGCCGTCCTGGCGGACGACCAGCAGATAACGGCCGCTCTGGTCGCTCCCGAGCGCGGCGTCGGGCGCTAGCAGCGCGTTCGGCTCGTGGTCGACCGGCACGCGCACGCGCACGAACATGCCTGGCAGCAGCGCGCGGTCGGCGTTGGCGAAGATCGCCCGCGCGGTCAGCGCGCCGGTCGATTGGTCGACGGCCGGCGAAGCGTAGTCGAGCGCGCCGCGACGCGGATAGCCGTTTTCGTTCTGCAGGCCGATCTCGACCGGAACCTTCGACAGATCCGTCACGGTGATCCCGCGCCGCCGCATCTCGGCGCGAATGCGCAGCACGTCGCGCTCGCTGACGCTGAAGTTCACGTAGATCGGGTCGAGCTGCACGATGGTGGCGAGCGTCGCCGGCGAACCGGTGGCCCCGACGTAGTCGCCGACCGAGACCTGGCGGGCGGTGACGATGCCGTCGAACGGCGCCGCCACATGGGCGTAGTCGACGTTGATCGCCGCGAGCTTGGTGTTGACCTGAGCTTGCTGCAGCGCGCTCTGCGCGTTGTCGCGGGTGGCGGTGGCGCTGTCGAGGGTCGCCTTCGACACCGAGGCGCTGGCGACGAGCTTGGACTGGCGGTCGTAATCGAGCTGCGCCTGCGTCAGCGTGGCCTGGGCGGCCGCTTCGGCGGCCTGCGCCTGTTGCAGCTTGAGGTCGTAAGGGCCGGGCTCGATGACGAACAGCGCCTTGCCTTTCTCGACCCGGTCGCCGTCCTGATAGTTGACGCTGTCGACGAAGCCGGGCACGCGCGCGACCAGATCGGCCGAGTTGACGGCGGCGCAGTTGCCGGTGGCTTCGAGATAATCGGTGACGTCGCGCGCGATCGGCTTGGCGGTCGTCACCTCGGGCGGCGGCGGCGCGACGTAGACGTTCTTCTGCTCGCAACCGGGCAATGTCGCCAGCGCCGCCAAGGCGGCCACGATCGCCAGCCCCGCAGGCGCTCGACGGTCGTGCGCGCCGTCCGCGCCGCCTCCCGGGTTTGGGCCGGCAGGGGTTCCAATTTCGCCGGCCATCAGTGCGTTCCTCAGTTGCATCCGCGCCCCGCGCTGACCCCGCCTGCGACGCACGCGCCACGACATCGGATTCAGCGCGAGGGAAAGCGCGCTTCGCCGACGCTTCATTGCGCTGTCGTTTAGCACTCGATCGCGACGTTGTCTTCGGCAGCGTCGTCCTCATGGGATGTCGCGCTCTCCGCGAGAGCGCAAGCCGCAGCATGAAGAACGTGTTGCGCTTTTCGCAAGACCTGTCTTTCTAGGGTGTTGTCCGTCGTCTGCGGCTTGGGTTCGAAGTGAAAACCGACAGCGACGTTGGCGTTCAACGCATTCGACCGCAGATTGACGCTGGCCCAGCTTCCTCTAAGATAGCACCGCTTTCCAACGAACGTAAAAGACATCGCCGGCTCCTCGTCCCGCGCCAGGATCACTTGAAATTCATCGTTGGAAACAGTTCTCTCTCAACCGCCGATTCGGCGATGTCCCTGATCCACTGGCGGCGACGGGAGAGCCAAAGACGGCGGCTGCGATCGTCGCGATTCCCGCTCGCTGAGGCTCGTCTCCGGGATGTCACTGAGGCTCGCCGCGGGGCTGGCGTCCATTCGCGCTTGGCGCCGCGTCGCGCGGGCCGTCGGCCGCGGCGCGGGCCGCCCGTTTTGCGTTCCGGGCCTGCGCCGGCGGAGGCGACGATTTCGTCGGTCATTGCTTCTTCCTCGACTGCGTCGGGTTCACCTATGCCGGCGAATCGCCGGCGATGGACGCAAGCCGCTCGCTTCGCCTGGGGGAGGGAGGGCGCTTGGCGAGCGGCTTACGCCGCCTCGCCGCGCCCCGGGGAGGGGGCGGCGAGAGTATTGTCCTCAGCGGAAATAGTAAAAGACGCCAGGGGTATAAACGACGGGTCGGCTTCCATAGACAACGGCCGGCTCCGGCCCGTACGCGAGCGGCGGTCCGGCCGCGGATGCGAGACGCGATCCGGCGGCTGTGTCGCCTGTCGCCAGTCCGGCCGCCGCGCCCGTCGCGGCGGCGCCGATCGCCTGGCCGTCGTCTCCTCCGGCGGTCCACCCCGCCGCATGAGCCGGATAGGCGAGCGCCGTCGCGATGCCGATGGTCAGAACCACGGCGCGGATTCGCTTGGCGGTCATCGCAAATGCTCCTCGTCTTGCGACGCTTACACGTCGCCGAACAGCTGCGGCCCGGCGGCGAGCGTTTCTCAAGCGCCGAACGGGTCTTCACAAGACCGCGGGCAGACAAAGCGCGTCCGCGCCGCGCCGAACATCCTACGACTGCCAATCCAAACGTGTTTTAAGAGATGTTAAAACTTGTTTCTGGAACCGTTCCAATTTCTGAACTGCGCACTACAAGCTGGTCGCTCCGCCCCGGCAATAACAAAAAACATTTCTGTCGCTGACAGACCGGTGGCGCTTGGCGAGAATGTCGAGAAGTGCGATTTGAGGCGCAGTCCGATGTTCGATGTTGAGCCAATGCCGTCCGCCCACTCTCCCTCCGTCGAAGGTCCCGCGCGGATCTTGCTCGTCGAGGACGACGCAGCGATCTCTCAGATGCTGAAGGAGGTCTTGTCGGAAAGTGGGTTCGCGCCGTACGCGGCGGGGTCGGCGACGGAGATGGATCGCCTGCTCGAGAAGCAGGGGGTCGACCTGATCGTCCTCGACGTCATGCTGCCAGGCGAAGACGGCTTCAGCATCTGCCGACGCCTCCGAGCGGCTTCCAGCGTGCCGATCATCATGCTGACGGCCCTTGGCGAGGACGTCGACAAGATCGTCGGGCTCGAAATCGGAGCGGACGATTACGTTGCGAAACCCTTCAATTCACGAGAGCTGGTCGCCCGAATTCGGGCCGTGCTGCGGCGCGCGAAGCTCGCCAAGGAGGAGCCGGGCGAACGGACGCCGCCGTTCCGCTTCGCCGGATGGCGCGTCGATCCCGTGGAGCGTCAACTCTATAGCCCCGAGGGCGCGCGGGTGACGACGACCAGCGCGGAATTCGACCTGCTGTTGGCCTTTTGCCAGAATCCGGGACGAATTCTGTCGCGCGAGCAACTTCTCGAACTGACGCACAGCGGCGTCGCCGGACCGATCGAGCGCACCGTCGACGTCCACATCAGTCGCATCCGCCAGAAGATCGAGCCCGATCCGCGAGACCCGACCTTGATCAAAACCGTCCGTCTCGGCGGCTACGTCTTTACCCCCGCGGTGGAGCAAGAATGACACGGTGGAGCAATATGATGCGATTCCTTCGCCATTTTCTGCCGCAATCCATCGTCGGGCAAATCACCGGCGTCATCGTCGCCGCCGCGTTGTTGGGCGTCGGCCTGACGTCAGCCGTGTTCGTGCTTTTCTTCGAAAGGGAAAGCCGCGCCAACGCCGACCTCATCGCCGCGGCCCAGGCGGCTCGCATCGCCGCGATCGTCAAGCAGGCTGAAACTGACTCATCCTCGCCCGAGCTCACGCGAATGATGAGCGCTGTGCGGTGGGTAGGGATGGATGTCGAGAAAGTTGAGATCGCCCGCCTGGCGCCTGCGCCGACCGCCGATCCCGCCTCTTCGACATTTCTGAATTCAATTTTGAAGACTTTGAAGGAGACTTGGCGTATAACTCCGCTAACGGGAGCGAAATATCCAGCAGGTAAAGACGCGTTAACTTTCAAGATATCAGATAATAGCGCCATCGTTGTAAAGGATATAAGCAAAAGAATGCTTGTAGAATTGGTGTTTGTGCCGATGATTTATGCCTTTAGTAGTATTACGCTTATCATGTTGTTTTTTTCTGTATACGGCGTCCGTTGGATAACCTCTCCTCTATCAGCGGTGGCGGCGGCGGCCCATTCGTTCGCACGTTCGCCTGCAGAACCTATAATGGTGAGCGAAGAGGGCCCCCGAGAGATCGCCGAACTCGCCGCGGTTCTGAACGACACGGCGAGACGCGTCCATTCACTGATGGATGAGCGAACGCGCATGCTCGCTGCGATCAGTCATGATCTGCGCACCCCGCTCACGCGATTGCGCCTGCGCGCCGAGCGGCTCGGCGACGCCAAGACGCGCGACAGCATGCTGGACGACATCACCGCCATCAGCGACATGTTGAACCAGACGCTCGCGTTCATGCGCAACGGCGACCGCCAGGAACCCGTGCGCCTCGTCGATCTGTCGAGCCTGCTGCAGACGATCTGCGCCCAGTTCGCCGACGTCGGTCATTCGGTTTCCTACCAGGGCCCCGGACGATTCGCATTCGCCTGCCGCGCGCGCGCCTTGACCCGCGCGGTGACGAACATCGTCGACAATGGCGTCAAGAATGGAACCTTCGTCACGGTGACCCTGCAAGCTCTGGAGGGCGACGCGGCGCAAATCGAAATCTCGGATGACGGCCCGGGAATTCCCGTCGCGATCCAGGGCAAAGTTTTTGACACCTTCTTCAAGGGCGACAGCGCTCGACCTTCTTCGAGGACTGGCGGTTTCGGCCTTGGCCTGTCGATCGCGCGGGACATTGTCAGAAAGCACGGAGGCGAGATTTCTTTGTCGAACCATGAGCCTCATGGACTTAAGGTTCGAATGGCGCTCAAAGCTGGCTGCGCTGAGTCTCCCCCTGCGACCGCAGGACCAGCGGACCCAAACCACAGCAATAACGCTTGACATTGCTTGGAACGCTTTGGCCGCTTTGAAGGTTATGATTTGTTCCCTTCATATTCGCGCGCCGCGTGCGATCGTTCTGCCTTTGCTACGCATATCGACCCCGGCGCGGCGGCCTCTGCCTGGAAGCGTGACGCGCCCGCCGAGGCGCAGACCGTTTGCGCCCGAGCGGAAGCATCCTTCGCCGTTTGCAGGCGAACGGGGAACATTTGTCGCCTGAGCGCAGGTCCGTCAACGACGAGGCGGCGGCGAGGCGAGGCGGAGTGGCGGGCGCCGGATCAAATGAGCTCGCGGCCGTGAGGCGAGAAACGGCGTCCGATCGCCCGGCGATGAAACAGCCCACCCGCGCGACCGCCGTCGCCTTCGGGGGAGGCGAGCCGATCAAAGTCGAAATGTCGCAGCGCTGAGTGGCGGAGCATTTTCGGGTCGGCGCCTCCAGCGCCATCCGCTGGGCGGCGCAAGCCGAGACGGCCGGCGAGCTGCAGCCGACGCCGCAGGGGGCGGCCGACGTCCAGCGACATTCGGAACTGACCCCGCTGATTGTCTTCGTCTGTTTCAGCGGCGCCGGCGGGGGGCTTGTCCAGGCAGTCCGCAGGAGGGACGCGCGCCGCGGAGCGACCGCGAGAGTCTGGCGCGGCGGCGTCGATTTGAAGTGGGCGGCGCACGAGCGCTTCAGTTCGCGTTCGGAGAATCGCGCCTGCCGAGACCAGCGCGTCGGAAGGCCGATGGGCCGTTTCGGTGTTTTCCCGATAATCCGTCGCCCAAGGACTGCTGAAACGAGTTATGCCGCCGCAGCTCGCCTGCGGCGGCATTCTCGGCGCCGGCCCGACAAGGGCCGGCGTTCGGTTGGATTCGCAGAACCGATCACTTCTTCAGTGCCGGCAGGACAATGGTCTGATCCGCAGCGACGGGAGCCGCATAAGCGCTGGCCGGATTCGTGATGCCGAGGTAGTCGGGGGTCGGGCCGGCGAACGCCTGAGCGGCGCTGAGCGCGAGAACGAGGGCGGAGGTCATGATCGCAAACGTACGCATTTTCATCTCCATAGTGAGGGTTTAGTTCCGTAGTCGGTATTTATTCGCTGGTTTGTTCCAACGCGATCGGAACATAGCCTTGGTGACGAATAACGTGGGTTTAGAGATGTTAAGAGATATTGTCGCATCGCGGGTCCGACGATTCTTGGCTTGGCGACAAAGGCCATGCGGTCGAATTTCAGTTGACCTCCGCCGAAGCGCCACGAAGGTTAGGTCACGCCATCGACTGAGCGCTTCGCGCCCGCCGCGCGCCCGGCCGATTGGCCTGCTGGCCGGCTGAGCCGGCGTTTCGACTCAGCAACGAAGACCACCCCCTGGAGATCGGCTAAGCTCCGATGGCGCGCCGCGCGCCGGACCGGACTGGGCCGGGAAAGCGGGCGTCGACGTCGCGCTTTCGCTCGGCCAGCCGCTCGGCGACGATGCGCGCCATGGCCCTGTTCGTCGCGTGGTCATCTTCAAGCCAACAAGCGTTGGGCAAGGACGACCGCGTCGACGAGGAAAGGGCCGACCCGCGCCAGCCTCGAGGGATTCTGCGGCCTCGCCATCGCCCCGCTCGGCGCCGCCTATTTCGGCGGGCCGCTCGCCGGAACCTTCACGACGTCGGCGATCGTCATGTCCGACTGGGTCGCGCCGGCGCCCGGGATGGCCGCGCGGCGCGCTCGGCTTCATCGTCGCCAGTTTGGCGCCTCGCCTATCCCGCCGAACGACTGTCCGGCTGGGTCGACCGGCGGCTGGCGATGGCGAACCTGATGGGCCTCGGCGCGGCGGCGGAGATCCTACTGGCGGAGTTGTTCGTACAGCCCGCGGCCGTCCGCCTCGTCATGGTCGGCTTCGCGCTACCCAGCCGGTTCGCCGAGGTCCGCCGCCCGTGACGGCCGCGTCGCCGTCACTCCTCTTTGGCCGCGACCACCGAGATGTCGGGCGCCGCCGGGTTCTTCATGCCGACGACGTGGTAGCCGGCGTCGACATGGACGATCTCGCCGGTGACGGCGCGCGACATCGGCGACAACAGATAGACCGCGCTCTCGCCGATCTCGTCGGTGTTGACCACGCGGCGCAGCGGCGCGTTCAGCTCGTGCCAGCGCAGAATGTGACGGAAGTCGCCGATCCCCGAGGCGGCGAGGGTCTTGATCGGCCCAGCGGAAATGGCGTTGACGCGAATGGCCTTCTCGCCCAAGTCGGCGGCGAGATAGCGCACGCTCGCCTCCAGCGCGGCCTTGGCGACGCCCATGACGTTGTAGTGGGGCATCCACTTCTCGGCGCCGTAATAGGTGAGGGTGAGAAGCGAGCCGCCGTTGGACATCAGCTTCTCGGCCCGCTGGGCCAGCGCGGTGAACGAATAGCAGGAGATCGCCAGCGACTTGGTGAAGTTGCCCTCCGTCGTGTCGATGTAACGGCCGGTCAACTCGTCCTTGTCGGCGAAGGCGATGCAATGGACGACGAAGTCGAGGCCGCCCCACAGCCGTTGCGCCTCGGCGAACACCGCGTCGATGGTGGCGCCGTCGGTGACGTCGCAATGGCCGAGGACATGGGCGCCGAGCTCCGCCGCGAGCGGCCGCACCCGCTTCTCCAGCGCCTCGCCCTGAAACGTTAGCGCCAGTTCGGCGCCGGCGGCGCGCGCCGCCTTGGCGATGCCCCAGGCGATCGAACGGTTGTTGGCGACCCCGAAAATGACGCCGCGCATCCCGGCCAACAGACCGCCTTTCAAGGGAACGTTCGCGCCTTTTTCAGCCATTGCAGCCTCGTTCCTCCGCGTTTCCGCGCCCGCCCACGCCATCCGGGGGCTTCGGGGCGACATCCCCTTAACCTTGGCGACCGCGCATGGAAAGGGTTCGCTTCATTTGCGCAGTCACAAAATGTGTGAGGTCGATCACAATGCCCCTTGGATCGCCGAAACGATCGGAATAGAGTTGTTAAGCTTACTGAGCGGTTACGGATCTGTCTCCGGTGTCATCGATCCGGGAATGGTGTGACGACGCAGGCGGCCTTCGGCGCTTTGGTCTGGCGCTGGTCCGCGACGATCGCTTTGTCTGCGACGACCTCTGCGCCGCCGCGCTGGTTGACCAGCTCTTCCGCCAAGCCTCGCTGACCTTGGCGCCCGATCGCCGCGCCGACGCGCGACCGACGCGCGCGCGCGTCTTCGCCCAGTTCGTCCGCCTCTACCGCCGCCATGTCCGCCGGCTTGACGCAGAGGAGGGCGACGGCGGTTGGGCCGAGGGACCGGCGCCGTCGCGCTGCGCCAATGGCGCGGCGGCCGCAGCGGTGCGCGCGCTGCCGCTCGATCTGCGCGAGACGCTGCTGCTGGTCGTCCTCGCCGGGCTCACCCACGCCGAAGCGGCCGAGGCTCTCGACATTCCGCTTGCGGTCGCGGTCGGTCGGCTCGCGCGCGCCCGCGCCCGGGTCGCCGCCTTCATGGCCACGGGATCGGCGCGCGCGCCGGCCGGTTGGCCGCGCGCCGCGCACATGCGGATCGTCAAGTGAAACGCCGCCTCGACGCGGCCGAGGTCTTCGCCTACGTCGACAACTGTCTCGCCCCGGCCGAGCGGCGCGCGTTCGAAGCGCGGATGCGCGACGACCCCGAGCTGAAACGCGAGGTGGCGCAGTGGGAAGCGCAGAACTGCGCCATCCGCGCCGCCTACGGCGCGCCCGCCTCGGCGCGCGCCGCGCTCGATCTCGGCGCGAGCGTCAACGAGAACGCTCCCGGCCGGAAGGCGCTCGCGCCCGCCCTCCGACGCGCCCCCGCCGCGCGCGAGAGCGGCGAAAGCCGCGCCAAAGGGCCTCCCGCCGCCCCCCCTGCGCGCCCGGCGGTCGGCCGTCGCGTCGCCAGGTCGCTCGCCGCCGCCGCGGCGTTCGCCGCGGGGCTTTTGATCGCCGCGCCGCCCGGCGGCGCGACTTGGCCGCGCGATCCTTTGCTGGACGCAGGCCTCGCCGCCTACCGCGCCTTCGCCGCCTCCAGCGTTCCGATCGAGTTCGCCGCGGCCGATCCCGACGCGGCGACGCGCTGGCTGGTGACGCAGTTCGCCGGAGCCGTGGTCGCGCCGCGGTTCGCCTCCGACGAGCTGCAGCTGATCGGCGCGCGCGTCGCGCCGGGCATGGCGACGCGCGCCGCCTTCCTCGTCTACGAGGATCGGCTGGGCGAGCGGGTCGGCCTCATGATCGAGCCGATCGACGCGCCGCCCGCGAAGAAGCCGGCCTGGCGCGAGACCGGCGGCGCGACGCTCGCCGCCTGGATGGGGGCCGGCTTCGGTTTGGTCGCCGCCGGGCCGAGTCGCGAGCCGGTCGCCGCGCTCGCGCGCCTCGCCCGCGAGGCGCCGCCGCCTGCGCGCTGACGCCGCCGCGCCGCTGCAGCGTCAACGTCCGTAGCGTTTCTCCAACAGGTCGAACACCGCGCGCGCCGCCTGCACCTCGCCGCCCTGCGGCCCGTGCGCGCGCGCCTTCGGGTTCCAGGCGTAGATGTCGAAATGCGCCCACGCCTTCGCGGCGGTGACGAAGCGCGAGAGGAACAACGCCGCCGTCACCGAGCCGGCGAAGCCGCCGACCGGCGCGTTGTCGAGATCGGCGATCTCGCTTTTCAGCATCTCTTCGTAGGGGCGCCACAGCGGCAGGCGCCACAGGGGGTCCCAGACGCGCGTCGCTGCGGCGGCGATCTCCGCCGCCAGCGCCTCGTCGTCGGTGTAGAACGGCGGCAGGTCCGGACCGAGGGCGACGCGCGCGGCGCCGGTCAGGGTGGCGAAGTCGAACAGGAGCTCGGGCGCCTCCTCGTCGACCAGCGCCAGCGCGTCGGCGAGAATGAGCCGCCCTTCGGCGTCGGTGTTGCCGATCTCGACCGCGAGCCCCTTGCGGCTGCGCACCACGTCGCCGGGGCGCATCGCCGCGCCGGAGATGGCGTTTTCGACGATCGGAATCGCCACCCGCAGGCGCAGGTCGAGCCCCGCCTCCATGATCAACCGCGCCAGCGCGAGCGCCGCCGCGGCGCCGCCCATGTCCTTTTTCATCAGCAGCATGCCGCTCGCCGGCTTCACGTCGAGGCCGCCGCTGTCGAACGCCACCCCCTTGCCGACCAGCGTCACCTTGGGCGCGTCTGCGCGTCCCCAGACGAAGTCGACGAGCCGCGGCGGCTCGGCGGCGGCGCGCCCCACCGCGTGCACCAACGGCAGATTGCGCTTCAGCAGCGCCTCGCCGACCGTCGTCTCGAAGCGCGCGCCGAAGCGATCGGCGAGGCGCGCGGCCTCCGTCTCCAGCTCCGCGGGCCCGAGCGCGTTGGCCGGCGCGTTGACCAGGTCGCGGCCGAAGGCGACCGCCTCGGCGACGCGCTCGAGGCGGCGCGGGTCGACCCCGTCGGGCGCGACCAGCAGCGGCCGCGGCGCGGGCTCGACGCGAAAGCGATCGAAACGGTAGAGGCCGAGCAGGAAGGCGAGCGCGGCGAGCTCGGGCTCGTGGGGCGCGTTGGCGAAGCGGTAGACGCTCGGCGGCAGTGCGGTCGCCAGCTTGCCCGGCGCGAACGGGTCGCGCCCCTTCGCGTCCTTGTCGCCGACGCCGAACAGCGCGCCGGCAAGGCCGCCCTCGGCGTCGGGCAGGCATTGCAGCCGGCCTTCTTTCGGCTCGAAGCCGCAGGCATCGGCGAAGCGCGCCGCGGCCTCGCCGACGCTCGCCCGCGTCTCGGCCCAATTGCCGGCGTGGACGAGCCAGACGGGAATGGCGGCGGCGGAGGGCGGAGCGAAAGCGAAGGTCAAGATCGAGACTCCCAGGCGGCGCGCAAAGCGCGGCGGGGTGATGATAGCGGCGCGCCGCCCTGCCGCCGAGTCCCTTCGCAAAGCGCGTTAACTGGCCATTAGCGTTAACGTTTTATTGCTTTCGGCACGCCAGCGCCGAGAGGCCCGTGATGTCGTTTGTTCGTGAACTTCCCTCGCTTCGGCGCGCGTTCGTCGCCGTCGCGCTCGTCGGCCTCGCCGCCGCCGCGCCGCTCGCCGGCTGCGCCAACACCGGAAGCGTCGCCGGCGCGATCGCTTCGACCCAGCAGCCGCTGCCAAGCGACGACGCGGCCTTGCGCGCCTACGCCGACGACTGGGGCAAGCGCTACGACGCCAATCCCGGCGAGAAGGTCGCCTCGATCAACTACGCGCGCGCGCTGCGGGCGCTCAGCCGCTACAGCGAAGCGACGGCGGTGATGCAGGCCGCGGCGGTCAAGGCGCCGGAGGATTTCGAGGTGCTGGGCGCCTACGGCAAGGCGCTCGCCGACGCCGGACAGTTCGCCCAGGCGAAGGAGGTGCTGGCCCGCGCCTACCCGCCGGAGCGGCCCGACTGGACGATCCTGTCGGTGCAGGGCTCGGTCGCCGACCGGCTGGGCGACCGCGAGGCGGCGCAGAACTTCTACCGCGAAGCGCTGAAGATCGCGCCCGGCGAGCCCTCGACGCTCAACAACCTCGGCCTCTCCTACGCGCTCGGCAAGCAGCTGCCGCTCGCCGAGGACGCGTTGCGCCAGGCCTGCGCGAGCCCGCGCGCCGACGCGCGCACCCGCAACAACCTCGCGCTGGTGCTGGCGCTCGAAGGCAAGTTCGCCGAGGCCGAGCAGGTGAGCCGCCAGGACATGTCGGCCGAGGCGGCGGCGGAGAACGTCCGCGCCATCCGCCAGATGATCGCGCAGAACGATTCCTGGCGCGACCTGCGCGCCGGCGCGAAGACGAAGGCTTCCAAAGCGCCGGCCGCCGCGCCGACGCCGGCCGCCGCGGCCCCGCTTGCGTCCGATCGGTCGCCCGGCTAGCAGATCGCCGCGCCGAGCGCGCGCTCCCGCCGCGCTCGCCGACGGAAGCCCCATGTCGCTCACCCTTCTCGCCGAGCTCGCGCTGGTCGGCCTGGTCGCCGGCTTCGTCGACGCGATCGCCGGCGGCGGTGGCCTTCTCACCCTGCCGGCGCTGGCGCTCGCCGGCCTCGATCCGGTCGCGGCGGTGGCGACCAACAAGCTCGGCGGCGTGTTCGGCTCGGGCTCGGCGACGCTCGCCTTCGCCCGCGCGGGCGAGATCGACGCGCGGACGATGGCCGAGCCGGCGCTCGCCGCGCTCTTGGGCTCGATCGTCGGCGCGCTCGCGCTGCCCTACGCGCCGCGGCAGGCGCTGGCGGCGGCGCTGCCGTTGGTGCTCGTCGTCGTCGCGCTCTATTTCGCCTTCGCGCCGGCGATGGACGAGCGGTTGAGCAAGGCGCGCCTGACGCCGCGCGCCTACGCGCTGACGCTCGCGCCGGCGATCGGCTTCTACGACGGCGTGTTCGGCCCCGGCGCCGGCTCGTTCTACATGATCGGCTTCCTGGCGCTCGCCGGCTTCGGCCTGATCGGCGCGATCGCCAGCGCCCGCATCGCCAATTTCGGCAGCAACCTCGGCTCGCTCGCCGTCTACGCGCTCGCCGGCCATATCCTGCTGGCGCCGGGCTTGGCGATCGGCGCAGGCCAGTTTCTCGGCGCCCGGCTCGGCGCCGGTTCGGCGATGCGCGCCGGCGCGCGGCTGGCGCGGCCGCTGATCGTCGTGGTCAGTTGCGCGCTGGCCTTGAAGCTCGCGCTCGAGCCCGGCGCGCCGCTCCGGCAATGGCTGGCGCCGGCGCTTTCGGCGGCGTTCGGCGGTTGACGGCTCGCGCGGGAAGCGCTTATAAGCGCGACCTCAAAGGCCGGGCGGCGCTCCGGCCTCATTCATTTTTTGAGCGACGGGCGCGCGCGGCTCCCGCGCCTCGCCGGCGAAGGAAAAAAGGTTCATGGCGAACACCAAATCGGCCCGCAAGGCCGTCCGCAAGATCGCCCGCCGCACCGCGGTCAACAAGTCGCGGCGCAGCGAAATGCGCACCTCGGTGCGCAAGGTCGAAGAGGCGCTGGAGGCGAAGAACGCCGAGGCCGCCGCCGAGGCGATGCGCGGCGCCGAGCCGTTGATCGCCCGCGCCGCCCAGAAGGGCGTGATCCACAAGAACACCGCCTCGCGCAAGATTTCGCGCCTCGCCAAGAGGGTTAAGGCGCTCGCCGGCTAGAGCCTCCTTAAGGGCGCGCCATGAGCGACCAGCCGCCCGACCGCCTCTGCGTCGATCCGTCGAGCCCCTATTACGACGCGGCGACGCTCGCGCGCGGCGTCGGCGTGCGCTTCAAGGGCCGCGAGCGCGTCGACGTCGAGGAATATTGCGTCAGCGAGGGCTGGATCCGCGCCCCCGTCGGCAAGACGCGCGACCGCAAGGGCAATCTCCTCACCATCAAGCTCAGCGGCCCGGTCGAGCCCTACTTCCTGACGCCGGCGCCCGAGCCCGAGACGGAATGAGCGCGGCGGCCCGCGTGTAGCTGGAACCTCGCGGCCCTGCGCGTTCAGGGGCGTTTGTCGCGCTTCGCGCCCCTACCTTCTTCCGAACAGCCGCTCGATATCCGCCAGCTTCAGCTCGACGTAGGTCGGGCGGCCGTGGTTGCACTGGCCCGCGCCCGGCGTCGCCTCCATCTCGCGCAGCAGCGCGTTCATCTCCTCGGGCTTGAGGCGGCGGCCCGAGCGCACCGAGTGATGGCAGGCGATGGTCGCCAGCCGATGGTCGAGCCGGCGTTCGAGCGACATCGCGCCGTCCTCGGCGGCGAGGTCCTCGGCGAGGTCGCGCACCAGCTCGCCGAGGTCGGCGCCTTCGAGCAGCGCCGGCGCTTCGCGCAACAGCGCCGCGCCGGGGCCGAAGGCCTCGGCCACCACGCCGAGCTTTTCCAGCTCGGCGGCGTGGTCGGCGAGCGCCGCCGCGGCGCGCGGCTCGAGGTCGACCACCAGCGGCGAAAGCAGGATCTGGCGCGTTATTCCGCTCTCCTCGCGCTGGCGCTTCAGCTTCTCGTAGACGATGCGCTCGTGGGCGGCGTGCTGGTCGACGATGACGACGCCGTCCTCGGTCTGGGCGACGATGTAGGCGTCGTGCAATTGCGCGCGCGCCGCGCCGAGCGGGCGGGCGAGGTCGGCGCTCGCCGGCGCCGCCGCGCCGACCGCCGCGGCGGGGGCGAAGTCGGCGAAGGCGGCTTGCGCCGGCTCGGCGAAGCGGCCGCCCGCCCACGGCGCGGCGGGCGAGCCGCGCCAGTCCCAGTCGGCCGGCGCGGGCGCGCGCCGCTCGGGGGCGCGCATCGCCGCCAGCGTCCCGGCGCCGCCGCTCGCCGCGGCGCGGTGGCGCGCGGCCTCCAGCGCCGCGCGCACGCCGCCGACGATCAGCGCTCGCGCCAACCCCGAATCGCGGAAGCGCACTTCGGCCTTGGCGGGGTGGACGTTGACGTCGACTTCTTTCGGATCGCAGGCAAGGAACAGAACCACCGCGGCGTGCCGGTCGCGCGGCAGATAGTCGATGTAGGCCGCGCGCAGCGCGCCGGCGAGCAGGCGGTCGCGCACCGCGCGGCCGTTGACGAAGAAATACTGCGTCAGCGCGTTGGGCTTGTTGAAGGTCGGCAGGGCGATCCAGCCCGACACGCTCAGGCCCTCGCGGCTCGCTTCGAGCCGCAGCGCGTCGGCGACGAAGGCGTCGCCGAGCGCCTGGCGCACCCGTTCGCGCTCGCCCGCTTCGCCGGCCGCGCAGGCCGGCCAGTCGAACGACGCGCCGAGGTCGCTGGAAAAGGAAAAGCGCGTCTGGGGATGGGCGATCGCCAGCCGGCGCGTCGCGTCGGCGGCGGCTTGCGCCTCGGCGCGGTCGGATTTGAGGAACTTCAGCCGCGCCGGCGTGCCAGCGAACAGATCGCGCGCTTCGACGCGCGTGCCCTGCGGCCAGGCGCAGAGGCGCGCCGCGCTCTTCGTCCCGTCCTCGACGGCGAGCGCGAAGGCGGCCTCGGCGCCCGCCGCGCGCGAGCGGATCTCGAGGCGGGAGACGGAGGCGATCGAGGGCAGCGCCTCGCCGCGGAAGCCCAGCGTGGCGATGGCCGAGAGGTCGCCGTCGGGGATCTTCGAAGTGGCGTGGCGCTCGACCGACAGCGCGAGATCGTCGGCGTCCATGCCGACGCCGTCGTCGACGACGCGGATGAGGCTGCGCCCGCCCGCTTCGACGGCGACGTCGATACGGCGCGCGCCGGCGTCGAGCGCGTTCTCGATCAGCTCCTTCACCGCCGCGGCGGGCCGCTCCACCACCTCGCCGGCGGCGATGCGGTCGATCAGCAGCGGATCGAGTCGGCGGATGAGCATGCGTCCCATTTCGGGCCGCGCGCGGGCGGATTCAAGCGGAATCGTCGGCTTGTCCGCTTCGCCTAAGGTAAGGCGATTTCCTTGCTGTAGAACTTGCTGTCGACCGCCATGACGGGGAACGAAGCGGGAAGATCGCCGCGCGCGATTTCGGCGAAGCCATGCCTTTCGTAGAATCGATGCGCGGCGACGAACTTGTCGGTGGTGCCGAGGAAGATGCGCTTGATCCCGCGCTCGGCCGCGTGGGCGACGAGCGCGTCGAGCAGCTTCTTCGCCGTTCCGAACCGGGGCCCGCGAAAGGGCGCGGCGACGAACATCTTGCGCAGCGCCGCCTCGCTGCCGCCGATGTCCTTGAGGCCGATCGTTCCCACCACCCGGCCGTCGCGCTTGGCCACCCAGAAGCCGCCGCGGCCGCTCTGGTAGAACGTTTCGATGGCGGCGAGATCGGGCTGATCGACGGCGGTGATCGGGACGCCGAATTCCCGTTGTTGGATGGGGAGGATGACGTCGAGCGCGCCCGCCGCGTCGGCCGGGGCGAAGGCGGCGATGTCGATGTGGTTTTCGTCGTCGGCGACGCTCATCCCAGCCCTATGCCATAGCTCGCTCCGCCGCAGCGCTCCGCGGAACGGAGACGGCGCCGGGCTTTCGCTTCGCCCGCTTTATCCCCGCCCCGGCCGCCCCACCATCACCACGGAGAGCGCGCCGTCGCCGAACAGCCGCTCGGCGGCGCGACGCGCGTCGGCCATCGTCACCGCGGCGACGCGCGCGTTGCGCTCGGTAAGCCAGCTCGGCTCGCGGCCCTCGAGCTGCATTTGCGTGAGCTGGCCGGCGATCTTGGTCGAGGTGTCGAAGCGCAACGGGTAGGAGCCGATGAGGTAGCGCTTGGCTTTCTCGAGCTCGTCCTCGCTCAGGCCGCCGTTGGCGAGATCGAGGATCTCGGCGCGCGCCACCTCGAGCGATTCGGCGGCGCGTTCTTTCTTGGTCGCGGCGCCGCCATAGAGGTAGGTCGCGTGGTCGAACGAGGTGATCCCGGCGGAGACCGAATAGGCGAGGCCGCGCTTCTCGCGCACCTCCCGGAACAGGCGCGAGGTCAGCGTCGCGCCGCCGCCCAGCGCATGCGCGAGCGCCAGGCAGGCGACATGGTCGGGGTCCGCGCGCGAGGGCGCCGGCCGGCCGAAGCGGATGGTCGATTGCGGCACGTCGAGGTCGAGCACCTCGACGCCGCCGAGCCCGGCGAAGGGCGCCTCGGCGATCGCCGTCAGCGCGCCGCCCGCCGGCAGGTCGGCGAAAGCGGTGTCGATCAGCCGCGCCGCGCGCACTTCGTCGATCGCGCCGACCACAGCGACGCAGAGCGCGTCGCGGGCGATCAGCCGAGGGACGAGCGCCTTCAACTCGTCGCGCTCGATCGCGGAAAGCGTCGCCTGGTCGCCGCGCCGCGGCCGGCCGTAGGGGTGGCCGGAAAAGACGCGCGCCGTCCAGGCGCGGCTCGCCATCGCCGCGGGATCGTTGGCCTCGCGCCTCAGCTGCGCGTTGAGCTGCTCGCGCACGCGCTCGAACGATTCCTCCTCGAGCCGGGGCGCGACCAGGCTGAGCCGCAACAGCTCGGCGGCGCGGTCGAGATGGCGCGTCAGCACGCGCAAGCGCCCGCCGATTTGGTCGCGCTCGCAATGGAACGAAAGTTCGATCGCCTTGTCGTCGAGCGCCTGCTGGAAGGCGCGGTTGTCGAGGTCGCCGGCGCCTTCGTCGAGCAGGCCGGCGACCAGCGTCGCCGCGCCGGCCTTACCCGTCGGGTCCTGCGACGCGCCGCCGCGAAACGCGAATTCGAGCGCGATCAGCGGAACCGCGTAGTCCTCGACCAGCCAGAAACGCACGCCGCGCGGCGAATGAAGATCGCGCACGTTGACCGCGCTCTCGGCGCTCGGTTTGACGACGGGCATGTTCATCGGCGTTTCCTCGAACTCAAGCGCGCCGCTTCTCGGAAGCGGTTCGTTGGAACTGTGGCCCGCGGCGGCGTTCAGGCTGCTTCGCCCTCCGGCGGCAGGAGGTAGCCGGTGACGGCGCGGCGGCGATCGAGCCACTTGCGCGCGGCGGCGAGCGAGGCTTCGGCGGTCACCGCCTCGATGCGCTCGGGCCATTCCTGCACGTCGTGGATGGTCTGGCCGGTGGCGAGCGAAGCGCCGTACCAGCGCGCCAGCGCGAACTGGCTGTCCTGGGCGTAGATCGCCTCGGCGACGAGGCGCGTCTTGGCGCGCTCCAGCTCGTCGGCCGCGACGCCGCCGGCGAGGAGTTCGGCGAGGACGCGATCGACCGCGCCGTCGAGCTCGGGAAGCGGCGTGTCGGGGGTGGGCACGACATAGAGGCCGAAGCGGGAATCGTCGAACGCCGCGCCCATGTAGTAAGCGCCGGCGGCGACCGCCTTCTTCTCCTCCAGCACCAGCTTGCGGTAGAGCAGGCTGGTCTGGCCGCCGCCGAGGAAATGGGCGAGAACTTCGAGCGCCTCCGATTCCCCGGGCGCCGCGGTGCGTTGCGAAGGCGCGAGGTAGCAGCGTTGCCAGCTCGGCTGCTCGACCTTCTCGTCGTTGACGATCACCAGCCGGCGCGCGACCGGCGCCGGCTCGACCGGGCGACGGCGCTCGGGCGTCGCGCCGCGCGAACGGATCATGCCGTAATGGATTTCGGCGAGCCGCCGCGCCTCCTCGACGTCGACGTCGCCCGCGACCACCAGGATGGCGTTCTCCGGCGTGTAGAAGCGGGCGTAATAGGCGAGCGCGTCCTCGCGGCCAAGCCGCTCGATCTCGTGCGCCCAGCCGATGATCGGCGCGCCGTAAGGATGATGGGTGAACAGCGTCGCCTGCACCGCCTCGCTGAGCTGCGCGGCGGGATCGGCGTCGCAATGCATGCGCCGCTCCTCCATGACCACGTCGCGCTCCGGCGCGACCACCTCGTCGGTGAGCGTCAGGCCGGTCATGCGATCGGCCTCGAACGCCATCATCTCGCCGAGGTGCTCCTTGGCGACGCGCTGGAAGAAGGCGGTGTAGTCGGCGCCGGTGAAAGCATTCTCCTGGCCGCCAATCTCGGCGACGCGCAGCGAGAACTCGCCCTGCGGATGGGCCTTGGTGCCCTTGAACATCAGGTGTTCGAGAAAATGGGCGATGCCCGACTTGCCCGGCGGGTCGTCGGCCGAGCCGTTGCGGTACCACACCATATGGGTGACGACGGGGGCCCGACGATCGGGAATGACGACGACGTCAAGGCCGTTGGCGAGACGGAACTCGGCGACCCGCGAGGCGGCCGCGACGGCCGAGGGCGCCGCGGCGGCGTCGAAATTGGTGGGAGAGGCCTCGGACGTCATTGAACCCCGGCCGGCTGGAGATAGGTCTGCGCCGCGGCGATAAGCCGCGGCCTGACACAAACCGGACATATAGGGCGCATTTCCGCCCGCCGCCAGACGCCGCGCCGCCCCATGCTTAAATCTTCGCCTCGCCTTGCTCCGCCTCGGCGACAGCGAAGAAGAGGACGCGCGTGTCGCCGTAGAGGCGTTCGTCGACGAGCGCGAGCGCTTCCGGCGCGACAACCTCCGCCTTCGCCGCTTCCTCGACCACGACGAGCGCGCCCGGCGCGAGCCAGCCGCCGTCGATCAGCGCCGCGAGCGCCGGAGAACCGAGGCCCTTGCCGTAGGGCGGATCGAGAAAGGCAAGGGTGAACGGCGGCCCGGCCGGCGCCCTCCCGAGACGCGTCGCGTCGGCGCGCCAGATGCGCGTCACCCCGCCGAGCGCCAGCGCCTCGACGTTGGCGCGAAGCAGCGCGCGCGCCTCCGTTCCGTTGTCGACGAACAGCGCGAAGCGCGCGCCGCGCGACAGCGCTTCAAAGCCGAGCGCGCCCGAGCCGGCGAACAGGTCGACGACGCGCGCGCCTTCGAGCGAGCCGAGATGGCGATGGACGAGAATGTCGAACATCGCCTCGCGCAGCCGCTCCGAGGTGGGACGGATCGCGTAGGAAGCGGGCGCCTGGAGCGCGCGCCCCTTCAGCCTCCCGCCGACGACGCGCATCGCGCTATCCGCGTCGCGGCGGCTTGTCGCCGCCCGGCTTTGACCCGCGCGGCGGCGCGCGGCCCGCGCGCGAGTCCGGGCGCTCGCCGACGGGGCGCTTCTTCAGCGGCCGCGCGCGCGGGCCGAAGCCGGCTTCGGCGTCTTGGCGGCGATGCGGCGCGGCGCGTTTGCCCGCATGTTCGCGCCGGGTCAATTCCTCACGCGTCGGCAGAATGCGCTCGACCTCGACGCGCCGGCCCTTGCGGTCGCTGGTCTCGGCGCGCTCGATGCGCTTGCGCGGCCCCGAAGCGGCCTCGGCGGCGATCGCGGCGCGCAGCGCGGAGACGTGCTTGCGCTTGCGCTCGGGCGACGAGGGCGCCGGCGCGGGCCGGCGCTCCTGCCGCGCCGGCTTCGGCCCAGCGCGCGCCGGCCGGCGTTCGACGTCTTCGCGCCCGCGGCGCGGCGCGCGCGTCCGCGAAGGCTCCGCTTGCTCCGGCGGCGGCGGCGGGGGGGGCGCGCGGTCGACGATCGGCGCCTCGAAGTCGACGCCCGCTTCGCGCGCGAGCCGATGGCCGAGCTGGTCGCGCAACACCCGCGTGCGGACTTCCGCCACTTCCCCGGCGGCGAGATCGGCGAGCTCGAACGGGCCGAAGGCGACGCGGATCAGCCGGTTCACCGACAGGCCGAGGTGTTCGAGCACTCGCTTGATCTCGCGGTTCTTGCCCTCGCGCAGGCCCATGGCGATCCAGACGTTGGAGCCCTGGACCCGTTCGAGCCGCGCCTCGACGCCGGCGTAATGGATGCCGTCGATCGTCACCCCTTCGCGCAATTCCTCGAGCCGCGCCTGATCGACCGCGCCATGCGCGCGGACGCGATAGCGCCTGAGCCAGCCGGTCGCCGGCAATTCGAGCACGCGCGCGAGGCCGCCGTCGTTGGTGAGCAGCAGCAGCCCCTCAGTGTTGAAGTCGAGCCGGCCGACCGCGACCAGGCGCGGCAAGTCCTTGGGCAGCGCTTCGAAGATGGTGCGCCGCCCTTCCGGATCGCGCGCCGTCGTCATCAGGCCGCGCGGCTTGTGGAAGAGGAACAGGCGGGTGCGCTCGCGCGCGTTGAGGGGCTCGCCATCGACCCGCACGTCGTCGTCGGGGCCGACGTTGAACGCGGGGCTCGTCAGCACGACGCCGTTGACGCTGACGCGCCCGGCGGCGATCCAGCCTTCGGCGTCGCGCCGCGAGCACAGGCCCGCGCGCGCCATCGCCTTGGCGATGCGCTGGCCGGCGCGCCGCTCGGCGGGCGGCTTCGCGTCGGCAGGGGTGTCGGTCATGATCTCGTCTTGCATTGCGCTTTCGCCTGTCCTAGCAGCTCGCCGCGCCGCTGTCGCGAGGGCGGCTTCGAGAGCCGAGCGAAATGTCCGCCGATCCGATGAGCGTCGCCTTCGCCGAGGCGCGCGAGGCCGAGCGCCGCGGCGAGATTCCGATCGGCGCGGCGCTCGCGCGCGACGGCGCGGTGATCGCCAGCGCCGGCAACCGCATGCGCGGCGACGCCGACCCGACCGCTCACGCCGAGATGCTGGTTCTGCGCGAGGCGGCGGCCAAGCTCGGCGCGGAGCGCCTGATCGGCTGCGATCTCTATGTGACGCTCGAGCCTTGCGCGATGTGCGCCGGCGCGATCAGCCACGCGCGGCTGCGCCGGCTTTATTTCGCCGCGCCCGACCCCAAGGGCGGCGCGGTCGAGCACGGGCCCCGCCTCTTTTCCCAGCCGACCTGCCACCACGCGCCGGAGGTCTACGGCGGCATTCGCGAAAGCGAGGCGGCCGAGATGCTGCGCGCGTTCTTCGCCGCACGGCGCTGAGGCGCTGGCTGAGGCCGCGCCCAATCGCCCCGCGGCTCTCGGCCCGCAGCCGCCATGGCCCGGGCTTGTCCCGGCCATGACGGCCGTGACGGGCTGCCTCGGTTTATGCGCCTCCGGACCTCGCCCGTCACTCCTCCAGGCGCCGCGCCTCCTCCGGCAGCATGATCGGGATGCCGTCGCGGATCGGGTAGGCGAGCTTGGCGGCGCGGGAGATCAGCTCCTGGCGCTCGGCGTCGTAGGAGAGCGTCGCCCGCGTCAGCGGGCAGACCAGGATTTCCAACAGCCGCGGGTCGACGCGGGTCGGCTCGCTCGCCGCCGCCTGCTCGTCGAGCGGGCCGGATTCGCTTTCGCCCATCGCTTGCGCCTCCGTTTTCACGCGGCCGCGGCCGCCCGCTCAGTATAGCGCGACGGCCAGGGTTTTCATCGGCGAACACGCGCCTAGCCCCATTCGCGGCGATGCGTCGCTGCCACCTGGTAGTGGCTCGACCGCGCGTCGTAGCGCGCGAGATGCTTTCGCCGCTCCTCGGGCACGATCGCCGTCTCGCAGTCGGGCCCGGTCAGCGCGCGGATGGCGTCGAGCGAACGCCACAACATCAGCGTGACGAACTCGGTCTCGGCCCCGGCGGCGCGGCGCAAGAGCCAGCTCTGCTCATAGCCCTGCGCCCGGCCGACGCCGGGCAGGAGCTCCGGCTTCAGCATCGCCTCGTAGGCGTCGGCCGCGCCGGGCTTGGCGACGCCGCGCCACAGCCTCAGGATCATCGGCCGGGGCGCGGCCCGGGCCGCGCCGTCGAGCGCCGCCTGCATCGCCGCCGCGCCGGCGTCCATCGCCGCGGCGATGGCGGGCGTAAGCGAATCGGGCAGGAAGTCGGCGATCCAGACGACGCGCGCCCCGCCCGCCGGTTCGGCGAAGACCTGCGCCGAGGCGTTGTAGTGGGTCGCGCGGCCGTCCTCGGACGACCAGACGAGCCGGCGCGCCGCGGCGTCGAGCGCCACCATCGACTCGCGCGACGTCGCGCCGTCGGCGAGCGCGACGACAAAGCCGGGGACGAAGCGCGCATGCGGCGCGCCGACGTCGGCGATCGCGTCCCACGCTTCGTCGGCGCAAGCGCGGGTGACGATCTCGCGGCGGAGCGAGGCCATGGCTCAGTCCTCGCCCCAGCAGACGGCTTCCAGCCGATAGCCGTCGGGGTCGACCACATAGGCCGCGTAATAGCTCGCGCCATAGTCGGGGCGCAGGCCGGGCGCGCCGTTGTCGCGCCCTCCCGCCTTGAGCGCGGCGCGATGAAATTCGGCGACGGAAGCGCGCGTCGGCGCGGCGAAGGCGAAATGCAGGCCGGAGCGCGGGTCGGCGGGCGGCGGGCTCGCGCTGGCGCTGATCCATAGCGCCGGCGAGTCCTTGCCGTAGCCGAGCGAATCGTCGCCGACGCTGAGGGCGGAAAAGCCGAGCGGCGCGAGCGCGGCGTCGTAGAAGCGCCGCGCGCGGGCGACGTCGGCGACGCCGATCGAGAAGTGGTCGAGCATGAGGGCCTCCATAGGCTTGACGTTTCGGAGCGCCACCTTCGCCCGCGCCACAGTTCCGCGGCTTGGGGAAAATTGCTATTTTCCGGCCATGGCGACGACCGGCAGCGAAACGTCGAGCGCGCGCGAGGCGATGCGGCGGCGGCCGATCGCCGCCGGCGACGGCTGGAGCGTCGAGGAATTCGTCTGCTCCGCCGGGCCGGACGACCGTCCTTACGAGGAGCGGCACGACGGCTTCGCCATCGCCGCGGTGCTGTCGGGTTCGTTCACCTATCGCGGCGAAGCGGGCGAGGCGGCGCTCTATCCCGGCGCACTGCTTTTCGGCAATCATGGCCATTGCTACGCCTGCGGCCACGCCCACAGCCGCGGCGACCGCTGCGTCTCGCTCAACCTCGCCCCCGAGGCTTTCGCCGAGATCGCGGCCTCGGCCGCCGGGTCCAGCCGCTATCGCTTTCCCGCCGCCGCGCCGGCGCGGCGAGAGCTGACGCCGCTGATCGCCGGCCTCGAAGAGTTAGCGCGGCAGGATTCGTCGCGCGAGCGCGCGCCGCGGCGGCTTGAGGAAAAGGCGCATGAGCTCGCCGAGCGCGCCCTCGCCTATGTCTCGGGCGAGCGCGAAGCGCCGCCGCGCGTCTCCGCGCGCGAGCTAAGTCGCGTCGCTGAAGCCGTGCGCGTCATTGAGGCGCGCGGCGACGACGACGCGCTCGACCTCGCGGCGCTCGCCGGCGTCGCCTGCTTGAGCAAGCACCACTTCCTGCGCGTCTTTCGCCGCGTCGTCGGCATGACGCCGCATCAATACCTGCTGGCGACGCGGCTGCGGCGCGCGGCGGCGCGCCTCGCCGGCTCGTCTGAGAGCGTGGCGACGATCGCCTTCGACAGCGGCTTTTCCGATCTCTCGACCTTCAACGCGCACTTTCGCGCCACGTTCGGCGTTTCGCCGTCCGAGTTCCGACGGCGCGGCGGCGTTTGACGCCGCCGCTTCCGCGCTCAGAACTGCAGCGCCGTCGCCTGCTTCACCCCCGGGAGCTTGCGCACCTTGGCGAGCGCGTCCTCGGGCGCCGGGCCATCGATCGCCACCAGCGCGATCGCCGACCCGCCCGGATGGTCGCGGCCGAGCGCGAAGGTGGCGATGTTGACCCCCGCCTCGCCGAGCACGCTCGCGAAACGGCCGATGAAGCCGGGCTTGTCCTCATTGGTGACGTAGATCATCGACGGGGTGAATTCAGCGTCGACCTTGATGCCCTTGATCGACAGGATGCGAGGCTTGCCGTCGTGGAACACCGTCCCGCCCACGGCGCGCTCGATCTTGGCGGTGGTCACCGTCAGCGTGATGAAGCTCTCGTAGTCGCCGGCGGCGGCGCGCGTCGTCTCCTCGACGACGATTCCGCGCTGCGCGGCGACCGCCGGCGCGGAGACGACGTTGACGTCGGAGAGCGAGGGCCTCAGCAGGCCGGCGACCGCCGCCGAGGTCAGCGCCTTCGTCTTCAGCTCGGCGACGTCGCCCGCATAGACGATCGTCACCTTGAGGATCGGATCGTCGGTGAGCTGGCCGGCGAACGAGCCGAGGCCCTCGGCGAGCTCGATAAGGGGCTTGAGCTTCGGCGCCTCCTCCGCGGTGATCGACGGGAAGTTGACCGCGTTGGAGATCGCGCCGCGCGTGAGGTAGTCCGACATCTGCTCGGCGACCTGCAACGCAACCTTCTCCTGCGCCTCGGCGGTGGAGGCGCCGAGATGCGGCGTCGCCACCACGTTGGGATGGCCGAACAGCGGATTCGCGGTCGCCGGCTCGATGACGAAGACGTCGAACGCCGCGCCCGCGACGTGGCCCGAGTCGAGCGCCGCGCGCAACGCCGCCTCGTCGACCAGGCCGCCGCGCGCGCAGTTGATGATGCGCACGCCCTTCTTGGTCTTGGCGATCGCCTCCGCGGAGAGGATGTTCTTCGTCTGCGCCGTCATCGGCGTGTGCAGGGTGATGACGTCGGCGCGCTGCAAGAGATCGTCGAGCTCGACCTTCTCGACGCCGAGCGCGGCGGCGCGCTCCTCGCTCAGGAACGGATCGTAGGCGAGAACGCGCATCTTCAGGCCGATGGCGCGCGTCGCGACGTTGCCGCCGATGTTGCCGCAGCCGATCACGCCGAGCGTCTTGCCGGTGAGCTCGACGCCCATGAAGCGGTTCTTCTCCCATTTGCCAGCCTGGGTGGAGGCGTCGGCGGCGGGGATCTGGCGCGCGAGCGCGAACATCAGCGCGATCGCGTGCTCGGCGGTGGTGATCGAGTTGCCGAAGGGCGTGTTCATGACGATGACGCCTTTGGCGGTGGCGGCGGGAATGTCGACGTTGTCGACGCCGATGCCGGCGCGGCCGACCACCTTCAGCTTCTTGGCGCGCTCGAGCAGCTTGGCGGTCACCTTGGTCGCCGAGCGGATCGCCAGCCCGTCGTAGTCGCCGATGATTTCGGCGAGCGCCTCCTTGTCGAGGCCGGGCTTCACGTCGACCTCGACGCCGCGCTCCTTGAAAATGGCGACGGCGGCGGGGGAGAGCTTGTCAGAAATGAGTACGCGGGGAGCCATGGGAAGATGTCCTGATTGCGGGGAACCCTTCCCCCCTTGCGGGGGAAGGCGGCGCGAAGCGCCGGATGACGGGTCGGCGCCCTGAGGCGCCGAAGGTTTGGGATGTCGCCGATCGGCTTAAGGAAAGGGGCGCGCCGCGACGGCGCTCGCCCCCGTCCCCGACCCTTCTCCCGAGTAGTCCGTCGAGAGACGGGCGTTCTTGCGAACGCCCTATGTGGGAGAAGGGAGCTGGGCCGCCCTGGCGAGCTTGGCTTTCTCCTCGGCGAAGGCCCAATCGAGCCAGAGCGTGAGGGCCTCGACGTCGGCGGTCTCGACCGTCGCGCCGCACCAGATGCGCAATCCGGGCGGCGCGTCGCGATAGGCGCCGATGTCGTAGGCGACCTTCTCCTTCTCCAGCGCGGAGGCGAGCGCCTTGGCGAACGCCGCCTGCGCTTCGGCGGGCAGCGCCGTCACCTCCTTGTCGACCACCTTCAGGCAGACGCTGGTGTTCGAGCGCGTCGTGGGGACGCGAGCGAGGAAGTCGATCCACGGCGTCTTCGCCGCCCAATCGGCGATCGCCTTGAAGTTGGCGTCGGCGCGCTTGAACAACGTCTTCAGCCCGCCGAGGCTCTGCGCCCACTCGAGCGCGTCGAGATAATCCTCGACGCACAGCATCGAGGGCGTGTTGATCGTCGCGCCCTCGAAGAAATCCTCCATCAGCTTGCCGCCCTTGGTCATGCGGAAGAGCTTGGGCAGCGGCCACGGCGGCGTATAGGTTTCAAGCCGCTCGACCGCGCGTGGGCTAAGGATGAGCATGCCGTGCGCCGCCTCGCCGCCGAGCGCCTTCTGCCAGGAGAAGGTGGTCACGTCGAGCTTCGGCCAGTCGAGGTCCTGGGCGAAGGCGGCGGAGGTCGCGTCGCAGATCGCCAACCCCTTGCGGTCGGCGGGAATCCATTTCGCATCGGGAACGCGCACGCCCGAGGTGGTGCCGTTCCAGGTGAAGACGACGTCGTGGTCGAAGTCGACCTTGGCGAGGTCGGGCAGCTCGCCGTAGGCCGCCTTCATCACCCGCGCGTCGGCGAGCTTGAGTTGCTTGACTACGTCGGTCGCCCAGCCGGCGCCGAAGCTTTCCCAGACCAGCATGTCGACCGGGCGGGCGCCGAGCAGCGACCACAGCGCCATCTCCACCGCGCCGGTGTCGGAGGCCGGCGTGACGGCGATGCGGTAGTCGGCGGGAACGCCCAGCACATCGCGCGTGAGGTCGATCGCGCGCTTCAGCTTGGCCTTGCCAAGTTTCGCGCGATGCGAGCGGCCGAGGGCGGCGTCTTTGAGGAGTTCGGGGGTCCAGCCGGGTCGCTTGGCGCAGGGGCCGGAAGAAAAGCGCGGATTACGCGGGCGCGCCGCGGGCGTGTTCGTCATCTTGTGCCATC
>Ga0326727_10000707_pt1 | contig 134422 bp, 119 predicted proteins | sample MB2enrmetagenome_FD_207643 | JGI IMG/M metagenome (GOLD analysis project Ga0326727, IMG submission 207643) | Lab enriched peat soil microbial communities from McLean, Ithaca, NY, United States - MB29MY | ecosystem: Environmental > Terrestrial > Soil > Wetlands > Peat | place: USA: New York... | reverse complement strand
GTCCTCCCGCCGCATCGTGCGGCGAGAGCGGGGTCCTCACCCGCGTTAACACGCTCGGAGCCGCATCTCGGCTCGTCGACAGATCTCTAGCGCTGCCGCGACGTCCGCGTGGGCACTCCACCCACACGCGACACACCGGAAACGCCGTCTCCTGCGACTTTTCGCCGAAACATGCCGACAGTGCCGGCATGTCTGCGACGAAAACTTTGGGTCAACCTCGATCACACGGCGAGCAGCATATGCTGCTTTCTCACCGATCAGACGTCGAAGTAAACCGAAGCCCGCATCGAGCATCGCTCGATTGAGGCCAGCTTTGGCCGCAACGTTGCGGCCGGGTGATGCCACCGTGCCTTTCGCGCTGCGCGTCATCTGAGAAACGTTTAAGTTTTCGAGCCCGATCACATCGGCGCTACGAATCAAGCGCAGCGCCGCTTTGTGCGCGTGATCGAGCCGCGCGTTTGCCTCCCGCTCCTTCGCGCGCGCCAAACGCCGCACCAACGTCATCCGCTTGGGGTCGTAGCGATTGATGCAGCGTCCTCGCTCGTCCCGCTCCGTCGCGGTTTCGAGCGCGCGCTGGTGACCCCGCACCACGCGCCGCAGCCGCTCCCCGTACTTCCCATTGGCCAACAGCTCTCCATCGCTGGTCGCCGCGAGCACGTGAACGCCTCGATCGACGCCGATGATGTGACCGGTCGACGGTAACGGCGCAGGGTCACCTGTACACTCGAAGAGTGCGTACCAGCGACCGTTCTTTTCGTAGACGAACGCGCGGCCGAAGGCCGGAACCGGGCGACCCTTGCGCACGCCGACCGTTCCCACACCGGGAATCCGCACGCGGGACTGCGTCGCGTTGAACTTCAAGGCACGGCTACCATGGGGGAACGTGAGTTGCCGCCACCGCGACGCAGCCTTGTACCTCGGAAATCCCGGTGTCTCGCCTCGCTTCACGCGGCGGAAAAACGCTTCGTACGCCAAGTCCAGCCGATGCAGGACCGCATCGACGCATTCCCGGTACACGGCCCCAAAACGCGCATCCTCGCGACGCAAGGCCGTGATTTCCGCGTACTGCGCTGCGCTGGTCACCGCGATGCGTCGCGCCGTCCAGGCGTACCGCCGTTCCTCCAGCAGCGCGTTATAGGTTTGCCGCGTCACGTCGAGCATGAAGTGGAGGCGCTCGACTTGCGAGCCCGTGGGATAGAGTCGAACGCGGTGTATCCAGCGCATCTCCCGAACATCATCGCAGCTCCGTGTGCCAGCGTCGTGGCACACCGGCGAGGCCGACGCGCACTTTTGTTGATCGCGCGCCCCCAGCAGAGAACGCGCTTCACTTCGTTCCGCACTTCTGCGCCCCGCCGATAGCCGGACGGGTCCCCGAGCGGAGTCGCCCGCATCCAGCTTCGCTACCATGGAAGCGGGAGGTGCCGGCCACTCGGCGCTCCGAGGAGATCGCGGCGGACCGCCCGGCTCTGGCTGACGAGATCGTATGACGGAGCCAAAGAAGAAGAACTTCGGCCTCGCCGCGCCACAGCGCGACTCACGACCGCAAGCGCAGGAACAGCCGGTCGGGGCCTCGGTCGATCTCGACGTCGACGACTTGGACGCAGAGGAATCGCCGGGTTTCGAACGTTCCGATCATACTAATCATACGAAACGACGCGGAACGAAGCAGAAGAAGCTCGGAGCACCTGCACGAGAGGGCGGCTACATGCGCCGCACGATAACACTCGGGCCAGCCGTCTCCGACTACGTCGACCGCGCCTGGCGCACGTACCGGACGCCGACCGGAAAGTACGTCAAGGGCATGAGCGGTTTCATCGTAGCCGTCATCGACGAGCATCGCCGGCGCGCCAAGTAGCCCCCCAAGGGAGCCGACCTCCGGACCCGGACCCCTTACCCTTTGCCGAGCGGCCGGCCCCGGGCGGCCTACATTCCCTTTCAAGCCTCGGGCGCTATTTACGAACTTTACGAGAAGCTGTACGCTAGGACCATGAAAAGGACCGTATCGGCCAAGTCCACCGCCAGCACCACGCGAGCCGCCGTGCGCATTCGCAAAGGAAAGCCGCGCCGCGCGGCGCTGGCAGCGAGCTTCCTCCTCGTCAATGAGTTGCGCGAAGACCTCGGCGAGCGCCAACTGTCGTCGATCTTGAAGACGATTCGTGATGAGGTTCAGCCGGCGGCACGGATTCGCGCCGCCGAGCAGAACGATGTGGCGCGCATTCGCGCCGAAAATGCTGCGAGGCTCGAGGCCAAGCGCGCGGCGATCCTCGCCGATGCCGTAAACTCCGACGTCGCAGGCGGGTTCATCTCGAGGACGCGGCCCATCGTGAACAAGCTGGCGAAAGCCGGCGAACTGCTCGCCGTGCAGGACGGCCGCTACTTGCGCTTTCCGCGTTGGCAGTTTGACGAGCGCTCCGAAGATGGACTCGTCCCCGGCCTGCGGCGCGTGCTCGCCGTCATGGACGCATCGCCGTTCCGGAAAGCCGCGTGGCTCGTATCGCCGAACCCGCATTTCGGCAGCCGCGCGCCAATCGAGCTGCTCCGCGAAGGCCAGCTCGATCGCGTGTACGAGGAGGCCAAAGCTGTCACGAGCGGCTGACCTGTGGCCGCGCTCAACGCTCCTCCACCAAAGACGCCTGTCGATCCAAGTCGACTCACGAAGCTTTCCATCAAGGCCGGTGCGACCCTGATCCGCGTTTACGATCCGAAGTCGAAGTACAAGCCGGGACCGCGGACGTTCCGAAAGAACGGGCCGCGCGCGCGCTTCGATCATCATCGTGGGACGCGGAACGGTGCGACGATCGCTCCAAGCGACGATCCGGACCGCGCCGTGTACTACGCGGCGTTCTCGCTCAGCAGCGCGGTCGTCGAGGTCTTCGGCGAGGACCGCGTCATCGAGCGGGGGACGTTTCGCGTCGTCTACTCGACGATCGAGAAGGATCTGCTGCTGCTCGACCTTCGCGGTAACGCGGCGATCCGCGCGGGAACGATCCACGCGATCGGGCAGGTCGAGGATACGGCGAAGACACAGGCCTGGTCGCGGTACATCTACGAAAATACCCCGACGTATGGAATCGTCGACGGCTTGATTTATGCCAACGCCCACAATGGTGAAGACGCGATCCTCCTCAACGAACGAGCGGCACCGGTCATTCGCTCCGCTCATCAACGCGTGCGTCGGCTCGGGGCGCCCGGCATGGAGATAGCGCTTCTGCGCATTGCCGACACAACCGGTTTCGCGTTGGTATAGAGATTGCGCCAGAGACCCGCTCGCGCGCCCACAGCTCGCATCGGGCAGGCTGGCCTGACAATCGCAGCCCTGGTCACGATCGCCTTGGTCGTCGGGTCGTTCGCCCTCGGCCCGTCGTCAAGTTGAACCTTACGGCCAGTATGCCAATCGGTCTTTACTCAGTTCGACCGGCGGGCCGGCGACGGCGGCTATCTCGACGCCGACGGATACCTTTACGTCGTCGATCGCGTCAAGGACATGGTGATCACCGGCGGCGAGAACGTCTATTCCGCCGAGGTGGAGAACGCGCTCGCGCAACATCCCGACGTCTCGCTCGCGGCCGTGATCGGCGTGCCGGACGATGAATACGGCGAGCGCGTGCATGCGGTCATCGTGCCGCGTCCCGGCGCGGCACCCACACCGGAGTCGCTCGTCGACCACTGCCGCTCGTTGATCGCCGGGTTCAAATGTCCACGCAGCCTCGAATTCCGCGACGCGCTACCGATATCGGCCGCGGGCAAGGTCCTCAAACACGAATTAAGCGCCCCGTTCTGGGCCGGCAAGACGCGCCGCGTGAACTGAATCGTTTCAACTCGCATCTGGGTGCGGGCGTGCCTTCAGACGCTCCAACAAGAGCGCTTCGGGCTCGAGAGAATACACCTTATAAACCTTCTCACTCGCACCGATGTTCTTCTCGAGCAGAATGTCGACAAGCCGAGCACCATCGATCAAGGCGATCGGCGCCTTCGTGGCGACCTTCGCCTCCTCTTTCGCGCCTTCGGTAAAGGTTCCCGAGGTCACGAGGAGGCCAGACTCGCGGGCCGATAAGGAGCCGCGGAGATTCTGCACCACCGGCCGCCCGACGCTCTGCGTTCGCTTCACCTGGACGGCCGTCTCGATGTTCGCAATCCCGCCGGCGACGAGTCTGGCGCGCAAATCCACGCCTCCGTCGTTACTTGGCTTCGTGACTTCGATATCCCGGTAGCCGAGTTCCGCGAGGACCACGGAGATCAGCCACTCGAATGCCACGGGATCCATTTCGGCTATGCTTTTTTGCAACAGTTGCGCCGTCTCGCGGCGTGCGTTCTTGATGACGTGATCGAGATCGATTTGCGATCGTTGGAGATCTGGCGCGAACGGGGCCTTCTCCAGCGGTTTGAGTCGCGGCGCCAGCGCAGTATCGAGTGCCACGACGACATCCACATCGGAGATTCGAGCATTCGTTCCCATGAAGCCGCTAAACGGCTTGAACTCGTCCAACGGATGACCCATGGCGCGGATCTCCTCTCTCGTCAAGGGCGGCTCGACGAGAAAGTCATAGCTAACCTGAACGCCGTGCGCCCCGAATTCCGATTCCCGCTCGTACACTGGCGAGGTTACGCGCCCAACGGCGACCAGTCGAGCTCGCGAACCGGATTCCCAGAAGAAAACACGGTCACCCGGCGACACATACTTCCGACCCTGGTTCATCGACCAATCGCGGTCGACGCCGCCCGAGATCGCTGCGAGAATATCGTACCGCTTTGGATTCGCTTGAAAGATCCATTCCATCGAGGCGCCTGTTACGACGCCTTCCGCCGGTGCCCCGAGCGGAACGGAAATCGCCGGCTTGCCGCCTAGAGAGCTGAGCGATGGTGCTACACGCGACCCGCGCGCCTAGCGCTGGAAATTCGCGCGCGAACGACTACGCCGCGTGGCGGACGGCGGTGACGGCGACGCGGCGGCGGCTGGAGAGCTCGCCGCGCGCGCCCGAGAAGCTCCCGGACGTCGGGGCGACGTCCGCGTAATCGCGGCCCACGGCGACCACGACGTACTTCATCGAAACGGCCCGGTTGTTGGTCGGGTCCAGGGCCGCGACGACCGCGTAGGCGTCTTCGGGGAGAACGAACTCGACCCACGCGTGCGTGGCGCCTTCGCCGATCAGATGCCCGGACACGTACCGGCACGCCAAGCCGCAGGCGCGCGCGAGCGCCAAGGTCACGTGCGCGAAATCTTGGCAGACGCCGCTGCGCTGCGCGAAGGCCTCGGCCGCCGTCGTCCGCACGGTGGTGGCGCCCGTTACGTAGCGCATTTCCGCGTGGACGAAGCGGCTGATCGCGTGGGCCAACTCGGCGGGATCCCGGTGCTCCGATTTGAGCGCGGACGCCGCCTCGCGCAGCTCGGCATCGGGAAACGCTAATGCCGTCGGCGTCAATAAGGCTGCGTCGTGCAAGGCCGCGGCCGGCAGGCGATGACCGGGCCCCGCGGCGTTGCGCCGCACGAGCGTTTGCATCTCGAAGGCGATCGAACGGCGCACAACCGGCGCTTCGACCGTGACGACCGGGTTACCGAAGGCATCGGTACGCGCGCGGGCGGGTACGTCGGGCGACACCGCAAGGCGGTGGGCCAACCGCTCCTGATCGCCGTGACGTTCGCGCGGAACGATCATCAACCGGTGGCGCAAGTCGCTAATCGGACTTGGGTACTCGTAGCGGTAATGCTGCTCGACCAGATAGGTCGCCTCGACGACGGCGCTCCAATTGATCGCCGCGTCGTCCAGTTCCGGCTCCGTGGCCACAGCGTCCAGCCCGAACATCATGCTCCCTTTATACGATGCGCGCGCACGTCCGCGCTATCGACAGATGTCCACTCGCGGCACGCCCGCGGACTTCGTTTGGTACTTCAGGAGCCGGCCTCTTCGGTCCAGACTTTGAAATCGACCAGCGTATTGGGACCGAAAGTCAGCGCGATCGGAACGTCGACCGCGTCGCGGCCCTGAGCGATCAGCACGCGGCCGATGCGCGGCACGTTGTTGCGCGCGTCGAACGTGTACCACCGGCCGCCCAGATACGCCTCGAACCAGGCGGCGAAATCCATCGGGCCGTACGGCGGCTCGGTGCCCATGTCGCCGAGGTAGCCCGTGCAATAGCGCGCCGGCACGTTCATGCACCGGCAGAACGCGATCGCGAGGTGCGCGTAGTCGCGGCAGACGCCTTTGCCTTCGTTGAAGGCCTCCCACGCCGTCTTGGTCGCGCGCGCGTGCTCGTATCCGAAGGTAATATGCGAGTGAACGAAATCACAGATCGCCTGCACGCGCGCCCAACCCGGCGCCGTCTTCTCGAAGAGCCGCCAGGCCGTATCCGAAAGCCGGTCGGTTTCGCAATATCGGCTCCCGAGTAGATAGCCGAGCGTATCGGACGGCAGCTCTTCTACCGCGTGCTGCAGCGCCCCCGGCGCCGCGACGTCGGGCAAGCCGCTGTCACGCACTATGCCGTCGGCCGAAAAGCGAACCCGGCCGGCCGGCGCGGCGATCCGGCTGCACCAGTTCCCGAAGCCGTCGCGATATGGAAAGATCGGCACCGCCGGGCTGACCGTCAGGGAGTCGGGCACGATCACGTCCGACGCGCGCGTGAAATGCGTCCCGACGACCATCATCAGCGGGGTCGGCTGCGGGAAGTCGTACACGAGCTCGTAACCGACCCTGATCTTCATGGCGGGCCGCCGGCGCCGCCGGGCACGCCTCGCGCGGGTTTAGTGGTGATCCGGTGCCGCGATCGTTCGGGCCGGTGACGCGGGGCGAAGTTCGTCGCGCACGTCGCGCACGTCGCGGAAGCGACCGTTCGCAGCCGGCCCATGGAACTCGAAACCGTCGGTGCGACGAGAAACATCTCCGACGCTCAGCGCCGGCAGCGAGTGCCCCGGAATAGAGGCCGTGCGCGTGCCCGTCTGCAGCAGCACCGGGGCCTGCGCGTTCACGCGCGTCCAGGGCATCGCGGGCTCCAAGAAACGGAAGCCGCCGAACATGCCGGCCGCGAACATCGAGGCCGGGCCGAACGCCGAGGAGCCGTCGCACTGCGGCTGCGTGAACGTGCGGCTGAGCGCCGAGGCATCGTTGAAAAGCTGTGGGCCCAGCTGCGGAGCGCCGTAGGTGCAGACCGTCAGCGAGGTATTCGCATTCGCGGCCTCGCTCGAGAGCGGCTGGTCGAGGCCGAGCAGTCCAGTGCCGGCCGCGGGCGCGGTCAGCGAGACGGGATTCGCCTTCACGGGGTCGGGATCGGAATTCGACAGCGTGATCACGGCCAGGATAACGGCGAGCATCGGTGACCTCTGAAGGGGCGGAGGTTCGAACGTCGCGTGCGCGTCCGGTCGCTGCCTATTCTCCACGGCGGCCGAAATACCCGGTCGGGCCAGGTCAGACGCGCCCGGCTGCGCTCGCTTCCGCCACGAGGCTCTCGCCGGTCGCCACGATCGCGTCCTCGGCCGATCGCGGCGCCCAGCCCAGAATGCGCTTGGCCTTCGCGTTCGTGGCGTTCTTGCTCTTGCCGAGCTCGGGCAGCGCCTGTTTCAGCTCCGGTAACCGCAGCGCCGCAAGGCGCACGAGCCAATCCGGAAGTTCCCGCGCCGGCACCTTTTTCGCCGCGTCGCCGAGGCTTCCGAAGAATCTTTGCGATCTCGAGCATCGGTAGAAAATCCCCGGCGACGGCGATGAAACGTTCGCCTCTTGCGCCGGCCTGCGTCATCGCGGCCACGTGCAAACTCGCGACGTCGCGGACGTCGACGACGCCGAACGAGAGGCGCGGACAACCGATCAGGCCGCCGTCGAGCATGCGTTTGAGAAAGCCCACGGACGTCGAGTGGTCGGGCCCCAGGAGCGGACCGAGGACGACGACGGGGTTGACGACGGCGAGTTCCAACCCGCCGCCTTCGGCGGCGATGAAGTCCCACGCGGCCCGTTCGGCGAGCGTCTTCGACTTCGGGTACGGAGCGATGCCGCCCGCCTCGAGATCGGTCCAAACGCTCTCGTCGAAGGGCGCCTCGCGAGGCTTATGGCCGTAACCGACCGCAGCGAACGAGGACGTGAGGACCACGCGCTTCACGCCCGCATCGCGCGCGGCGCGCAGCACGCGCAGCGTTCCGTCACGAGCGGGCACGATCAGCTCGTCTTCGTTCGCCGGAACGGCGGCGGGAAACGGCGACGCGACGTGCAGCACGAATTCACAGCCCGCCACCGCTTCCGGCCAGCCGGCGTCCGCCTGGAGATCGGCCGCGACAAACGACAACCGCTCCCCGGGGTCGACGCCGGCGTGCCGCAAGATCGCGCGCACCTCGTTCCCCCGCTCGAGATTGCGCACGGTGGCGCGAACGTCGTAATCCGCAGCGAGCAGCTGCAAAATGCAGTAGCCGGCGACGAAACCCGAACCGCCCGTCACGAGAACGGTACTCATCGACGGCCGCATTCAAGGCCGTGCACCGCGCGCCTCTCTCGCGGTCGCACGGCGGCGCGTGAAACGGCACGAACGAAAACGGTGTCTGGAACCAACGTGAAAACAAGAGCCGTGCAAGCCGTGCAAGCGGGCGGTCCGCTGCAACTCGTCGAGCTGGACGTCCGGGACCCCGGCCCGCGCGAAGTGCGCATCGCCGTCAAAGCCTGCGGCGTCTGCCATAGTGATTCGTTTACGGTGAATGCCGCCTATCCGGGCGTATCGCTGCCGCGCAGCCCCGGTCACGAAATCGCGGGCGTCATCGAGAGCGTGGGGAGCGGCGTCACCGGATGGTCCGCCGGCGACCGCGTCGGCGTCGGCTGGTTCGGCGGTTCGGACGGGACGTGCCCCGCCTGCCGGCGCGGCGATTTCATCGCGTGTCCCAACCTGAAGATCCCCGGCATCTCGTACGACGGCGGGTATGCGGAGTACGTCGTCGTGCCCGTCGACGCGCTGGCGGCGTTACCGGACGAATTATCGTTCACGGAAGCGGCGCCGCTGTTGTGCGCGGGCATCACGACCTTCAATAGCTTGCGGCACGCCGGCGCGCAACCGGGTGATGTGGTCGCGATCCTCGGCATCGGCGGGCTCGGCCACCTCGGCGTGCAGTACGCCGCCAAGATGGGCTTCGAGACGGTCGCGATCGCGCGCGGAACCGATAAGGAACCGCTCGCGCGCAAGCTCGGCGCGAAACACTACATCGATAGCGCGGCGTCGGACGTTTCGAAGGAACTGCAGAAACTCGGCGGTGCGAAAGTCGTGCTGGCGACGGTCACGAACGGGCCCGCGATGGCGGCGGCCATCGGCGGACTCGCGACCGACGGCACGTTATTGATCGTCGGCGCGGCGTTCGAGCCGATCCCCGTCAGCGCGGTCGCGCTCATCGGCGGCCGTAAATCCATCAAGGGCTGGCCGTCGGGAACGTCGGCGGATTCCGAGGACACGATGCGCTTCAGCGCGCTCGAAGGCGTGCGTCCGATGATCGAAACGCTGCCGCTCGCCGAAGCCCAAAAGGCTTACGACAAGATGATGTCCGGCGACGCGCGCTTCCGCATGGTCATCACGAACGGCGACTAACGATCGGCGAGGAGCTTCTCCTTCACCTCTTTCTTCAGCACCTTACCGACCTTCGAACGCGGCAGGTCGGGCCAGATCTCGACGTGTTTGGGAGCCTTGACGCTTCCCAGGCGGTCCTTCACGAAGCGGACGATGTCGGCCGCGTCGGCGCTGCGTCCGGCGTGAAGCTGCACGACGGCCGTGACGCGCTCGCCCCATTTGTGGTCGGGCAATCCGACGACCGCGCCGTCTTGCACGGCGGGATGCTGCAGCAAGACCTGCTCCACCTCGACGGAGTAGACGTTGAACCCGCCCGTGATGATCATATCCTTCGCGCGGTCGACGATGAAGAGGTAGTTGTCGGCGTCGAGGTACCCGATGTCGCCGGTATGATGCCAGCCGAAGCGCGACGCTTCGGCCGTCGCCTGCGGGTCGCGGTAATAGCCGAGCATCACGAGCGGTCCGCGCACGACGATCTCGCCGCGCGAACCCCGCGCTAAGAGGTTCCCGTCCTCGTCCATCACGCCGACCTGCATCAGCGGCGTGGGCCTGCCGGCCGACGACAGCCGCCCGCGCGCGACCGCGCCCTGCGCGTCGAAATGCTCGGCGGGCGCCATCGTCGAGATCATCATGGGCGCTTCGGTCTGGCCGAACAGTTGCCCGAAGACCGGTCCGATCTTCGCGAGCGCCTCTTCGAGCCGCGCGGCCGACATCGGCGCGGCGCCGTACCAGAAACACTGCAGCGAGCGCAGATCCGTCGCCGCGAGCGCGGGATGTTCGAGCAGCATGTAGATCAACGTCGGCGGCAAGAACGTGTGCGTTACGCGATAGCGCTCCACCGCCGCGAGGAAGTCGGCGAGATCGGGTTTGGGCAAGATGACGATGCGGCCGCCCAAGGCCATGATCGGAAAGCACAAGACGCCCGCGGCGTGCGTGAGCGGCGCGAGGGCGAGATACGTCGGGCGCCCGGTAAACGGATAACTCATCAACGTGAGCGCCGACATCGCCTCGAGATTGTGGCCCGAGAGCATCACGCCCTTGGGGCGCCCCGTCGTGCCGCCCGTGCCGGCGATCATGGCGACGTCGTCGACCGTGTCGCACGCGAACGGTTCGCCGTTCGCGGCGGCCAGCCACTCCTCGAATCCGAGCGCCCACGGAGACTCGCCGTCGAGAGCGACGAGCACCTCCAGCTTCGGTAGCGCGGAGGCGAACTTCTCGACCGCCGCCGCATACGCGCCGCTGAAGATCAGGCACTTGCAGTCGAAGGCATCGAGAATGAAGCGGTTCTCCGCGGCCTCGTTACGCGGATTGATGGGGCACCAGACGGCGGCCGCGCGCGAGAGCCCGAACACGCATGCGAACGCCACCGGATCGTTGCCCGAGAGGATCGCAACCTTATCGCCCGGCGCGATGCCCGACCCTTGCAGAGCGCGCGCGACACGATGGGTTAGGCGCACGACCTCGGCGTACGAGCGGTCCGTGCCGTTCATCGTCAGGCACGGAAGGTCGCCGCCGAGCGACGCGCCCTTATCGAGGTAATCGATCAGCCGCACGCGCGCGCCCCGCGCCGGTTACGCGTGCACGGTGAGCACGGGATTCATCACGAGGCCGAAGCTCTTGAGCACGCCGAGGAGCTCGCGATGCCCGAACGCTTGGCAGCCCGACGCGAAGCCCGTCCGCCGCGGTGGTTGCTGCAGCAACGAATACGCCGCGTAGGCTTGCAGCAGGCCGGTCTGCTTGTAGTTGCAGTTGCCGTTGATCACGCAGTGCGCGCGGCCGAGCGGCCCCGACGCGTACACGGAATCGAGCGACGTGTTGACCCGCGGCTGTTCGCGCGGCGGCATGGCGGCTTGGATCGAAGCCGCGATCGCCGCGAGCTGTTCTTCTTGCTGCGCCGGCGGCAGCGGCCGGATCTGCTCCTCGAACATCTTCGTGGTATCGACCACGCCCTGCATGACCTCTCGCGCGAACACGCCGCCCGCGACCTTGCACGTCGCGACGCGCGGATCGTTCTTGAACCACACCGGGTGGCTCGTGCCGCCCCACGGCAACGCGAGCGCCGTTTGGTGCTGCCCCGGGACGCTCACCTCGAACTTCGTCGAATGATCCCACTCGACGTACTTATTGTTTTCGAGGTAATACCAGGTGGCCTTGAGGATCGTGAAGATCGTCTGCGTGGAAGCGTAGGTGGGGAAGCCCTTCCACAGCACGAGGATGTCGAGCGTGTCGAGACCGGGCGTTTCCAGCGCGATGTTGGCCGCGATTTCGCCCGTGGTGTACATCTGCGCGATGCCGGGCGAAAGCAAGAGCCCCTTCGCCGCGAACGCGGCGCCCCAATGCTCTTGCGCCGCGAGGACCCAGTCTTGTTCGCCCGTCGTATCGACGTAATGCGCGCCGGCCGCCGCGCACGCTTCCACGACTTCGTTACCGTATTTGATGAACGGACCGACCGTATTGCAGACGACGCTCGCGCCGCGGAAGAGTTCGGTCAACGCGGCGACGTCGTGCTCGACCTCCAGCACTTCGTAATCGGCGGTCTCGATGCCGGGCAACCGTTCGACGACCGAGGACACGCGGCCGCCGTCGCGGCCGCAGGCGATGAACGGGACGCTCAACTCGCGCAGGTATTCACAGATCAGCCGCCCGGTATAGCCGGAGGCTCCGTAGACGACGACGGGGCGTTTATCAGCGCTCAACTTCCCATTCCCCCTTCGACCGGCAGGCCGGTTCCGGTGATGAAGCGCGCCGCGTCCGAGCAGAGGAACACGACGGCGCTGGCCATGTCGCCCACTTCACCCAGCCGCCCGAGCGGCGTGAGGCCGATGACGTCGCCGATCGCGGCCTCGACGTTGGGCCACAGGCCCAGCGCCACGACGTCCGTCGCGAGCTTGAGGCCCATGTCGGTCGCGACGAGCCCCGGATAAATGCAATTGACGCGAACGCCGTAACCGAGCTTGCCCGACTCCGCGGCCGCCACGCGCGTCAAGCGGTCGACGCCGGACTTCGTCGCCGAATACCCGGCGATCGCCGGGAAGGCGATCAGCGCCGCAACCGACGAGATGTTCACGACCGCGCCTCCCTTGCCGGCCGGCCCGTCGGGCCGCATCGCGCGGAAGGCGTGTTTGAGGCCGAGGCTCGTGCCGACCAGATTGACGTCGAGCATGCGCCGCAGGTCGGCGGCGTCGATGTCCGCGACGAGCGCCGTGACCTCGATGCCGGCGTTGTTGATCAGGATGTCGTAGCCGCCGAATTCGGCGATCGTTTGCGCGACCGCCCGTTCCCAGGCGCCTTCGTCGGTCACGTCGAGCGGCGCGAACGACGCTCGGGCGCCGGATTTCGCGATCTCTTGCGCGGTCGCGCGCCCTAGATCGTGGAGCACGTCCCCGATCATGACGGCCGCGCCGGCGCCGGCGAGCGCCTGGGCGATGGCGGCCCCGATGCCGCGGGCTCCGCCGGTGACGAGCGCCGTGCGCCCGGACAGTCCGAAGTTTTGCACCAAGATGGCCTCTTTCGGTTGGCAGTTTCGTCCACGCCGCTTTGGACAGACGTCCAAATTTCCTTGCACACTTGGCCAAATTTTCCGGCCCACCCGCGGGCGGAACCCGCCCGCGGTCGCCCGGCGGGCGAAGGGCGCCCGCGGGGCTAAAAGAGCGAGGTGGCAGTCGAGGTGCTTCCGGCTAGGGGCGAAATCCGGGTCGACAAATTCGCCGAGCGGCGAACGGCGCTCGCCTGGGCGGCGGTTCACACTTTGGGCGAACTCGGCTACGCCCGCACGAGCCTGCGCGAGATCGCACAGAAGTGCGACGCCTCGCACGGCGTTCTGCATTACTACTTCAAAGACAAAGCCGACCTGATCTCGTGCTGCGTGCGCCTGTACAAGGCGCATTGCATCGAGCGTTACGACGAGGTCACCGCACGCGCCACCAGCGTGACCGAGTTGATCGACGGTTTCATCGCGCAGCTCTCGGCCAGCGTCCGGGACGATGCCAACTTCCACCGCCTCTGGTACGATCTGCGCGCGCAATCGCTCTTCGAACCCGCGCTCCGCACCGACGTCGTCGATATCGATAAGAGCCTCGAAGCGATGATCTGGCGCATCGTGAGCCGCCTGGCCGAGTTAGCGAAAAAGCCGCAATCCCTATCGCCGGCGCTGAGCTACGCGCTCGTCGACGGCATCTTCCAGCAGTGCCTCAGCAAACATCTCTCGGGCGACGCGAACGCGATCGCCGACATGGACGCGCAAATTCGCACGCTCCTGGAGCGTTTGTAGGCCGCCATCAAGAAACAGATCGCAATCATTTTAGGGTTGCTCTGCGCGGCGCTACTCGCCGGCGTCGCGCCGCCCGCTGCCGCGGCGACCACCGGCGTCGGATGGGAACCGTTGTCGCTTCCGGTAACGGTCGCGGGCGCGCCGTACCGCCTCGACGCGCTCCTCGCCTTTCCCGACGACGGCGCGCGCCATCCGCTCGCGATCCTCAGCCATGGGTCGCCGCGCAGTGCGGCCGACCGCCCCACGCTCTTGCCGGCGGCCAACGCCATGCAGATGCTCTGGTACGTGCGCCACGGCTTCACCGTCGCGGCCGTGCTGCGGCGGGGCTACGGGCATTCGGAGGGCGGTTGGGCCGAAACGTACGGCACCTGCGCGGCACCCGATTACGCCGGCGCGGGCCGGAACGGCGCTGCGGACATCGCGGCGAGCATCGCGGCGCTCGGCGGCAACGCCCACGTCGATGCGTCGCGCGTGCTGGCCGTGGGCGTTTCGGCCGGAGCGTTCGCGACCGTCGCGTTGACGGCCGCGCCGCCGCGAGGCCTCGTCGCGGCGGTCGCTTTCGCGCCGGGGCGCGGCTCGACCGCGCCCGACCGGGTCTGCGCGCAAGACCGGCTCGTCGCCGCGTTCGCCGCCTACGGAGCGACGTCGCGCGTGCCGATTCTCTGGATTTCGGCGCGCAACGATCACTATTTCGATCCGCCGCTCGTGGCGAAGGCGGTCGCCGCGTTCGACGGCGCGGGCGGGCGCGCCACCTTCGTGGGCGTCGGAGCGTCGGGCGACGAGGGCCATTACTTGTTTTCCGCCGCCGCCGGCGTTGCGCTCTGGGAGCCGGCCGTTAGCGATTTTCTCGTGAAGAACGGCTTCGCGTTCGCCGCGCATCCGCTCGACCTCGGGATGCCGGGGCTCGCCGTACCGCCGGCGCTGGGGCCGAGGGGGCGCGCGGCCTTCGCGCAGTACGCGCTCGAGCCGCCCCACAAAGCCTTCGCGTTAGCGAGAGACGGCCATTTCGGCTACGCGTTCGGCACTTCGTCGGCCGCGGCCGCATCGACCCGGGCGCTCGCGGCGTGCCCGCAAGCGCCCGGCGGGTGCGCGGTCGTCAACCAGGACGGCGTCGCGTCACGGTGAGGGCGGCTCGATCTGATCCACGTAACCGTTGCTGTTGGTAACGTAGAGCAGACCGTCGGGTCCGGCACCGATCGACTCGGTTTCCGGTACGCCGGAGGGCGGATAGTAGTAGTCGACGCGGCCGAGTTCCGCGCCGGTGGTCACGAGTCGGGCGATCGCGCCCGTAACGGTGAAATACAGATTTCCGTCCGCGCCTTCTGCGACGTCGTTCGCTACGGTCCCGAGACCCGCGAACTGCGTCGCGACGCCGGCCGGCGTGACGCGCACGACCGTGGACTTCTTCGCACCGGGCGCGCACGTGACGAACCATACGTTACCGTCGCCTGCCGGGGCCAGATAGGCGCTCGGGCACGTCACCGCGAGCCCGAGATCGAGGAAGGTGAGCGCGCCCGCCGGCGTGATGCGTCCGAGCGCGTACCGCGAGGGTCCGTTGCAAATCGCGCCCCTGAACCCGCAGCCGATGGCGACGAACCACAGGTTGCCGTCGTGGCCGGTCACGATCTGGTGTTGCGACGCTGCCGAGAGTGCGTACTCCGCCTTCTTGTTCGCGTCGAGCGGGAAGAGATAGTTCGAGGGCTTACCGGCCACGAGCGTACCGATGCCGTTGTTCGCACAGGCCGATTCGGTATACCACGGATCGCCGTCGGGGCCGAGCGCGAGCGAATAGGGAACGTACGCGGTCTTGCACGCGCCGACGGTCGTCTTGTAGTACGTCGCCTTTCCCGCGCTCGACAACGATCCGATCGCCGCGTTCGAGGCGAACCACATCAGAGCCGAACCCGATGTACCGGGTGCGCGCGACGGCCGTCCGGGCGCGCTCTCCGCGTACGCGCGGTACGCGCCCTTCGTCGTCATCTGCGCGATCGACATCGCCCCGAACGTTGGATCGAACGCGAAGTAGACGTTCGGATCGCCGGTGGCGCCCGCGGTCAGCGAACCCACGGGCACGCCCGCCACCTTGAAGTAGGCGTCGAAGCGAGCGTTTGAAATCGCGAGCGCGCTCTGCGAACCGGCGACGAAATCCGTGGTCAGCGACGTTTTCGTCAGTAGGGTGCCCCCCGCACTCGCCCCGCTGAAACTCTCCACCGTCAAGGTTCCGGTTCCGGGCAGCACGCCCGCCGAGAGGACGCACGTCTGCGCCACCTTGCTCGCCGAACATCCGGCGAGCAAGGTGACGCTCGCGTCGAGGGCGGCTCCTGCGGCGGACGAAACGCGGACGGAACGCGCGCTCGCGGGCAGGTCGCGCAACGTCAGCGTCGCTCCCGTTACCGCGACCGTTATCGATTTCGTCTGCTGCGCCGCGTCGGTGACGACGATCGTGGTCTTGCCGCCGGAGACGGGCGTCACCGCGATGGTGCCGCCGTTCTGCGCGGTCGGCGCGGAGACGGTCGCCACGCGCGGATTGGAGCTAACGACGGCGAACGCATCGTCGTAGCCGGCTTCGTCGATCGCGAAGGATTGCTTTGCGCTCGCGCCGAGCGCCGTGAACGTGAGCGATGGTTTGGAAACGTTCAGCGCGGCAGGCTGCACGAGCTTCTGCGAGAGCAGCACTTCGGCCGACGTCGTCGTCTTGGTCTCCGTGACCGTGCCTTTGACCTTCTGGTCGTAATAGGTCTCGACGATGTCATCGAGCCTGCAAATGCGTCCCGGTCCGTCGACGATGTAGTAATCGTCGGTTTCGTCGTACGTGTCGCCGCCGACCGAGTCGAGCTGCCGGTACGTGTACTGCAAGTGCGTCGACACCGTCCCGGCGCGCGTACCGCACCCGGCCGGAGCTTTGGCCGTCCCGAGGTTGGCCATCGCGGCCGTGGCCAAGGGCTTCGGGGCGGCTTTGTGACCGGGATACCAATCCGGCACGTCGTTCGTGTGCATCTGTCCGGCGTACGTTTCGGTTGCGGGGATGACGTAGCCCGAGCCGCTTTGGAAGGGCAGACCGTAAGTCCAGAGCGTTCCGCCGTCGGCCGGTCCCGCGTGGTCGGTGCCCGTGCCGTCGGCGTGCAGAACGCGCGTGTACGGCGCGGTCAGGTCCGTTCCAGTTTCGGTGAGCGAACCGTCCGCCGCGCGCACGACCGTGTAGTTCAAGACGTTCGCGACACCGAGCGACGTCTGGTAGTGATCGTCGTAATTCTCGTTCGCCGCCACCGGTTCCGCATACGTCGCCGGCGAGTTCGGGAAGATATCGTAATAGAGCGGCGTGACGACCCAGGCGTGCTTGTCGGTGACGTACTGCGACTTGTTCGGCGCCGTGGTGACCGCCGAATCGTTCGAGCTGTAGGCGGCGTCGTACCAGCGGACGCCGTCGGTCACGAAATTCCGATACTCGACATCGTTGACGGTGGTCGCGCCGCTGCTCGACGAGTACGAGCCCGTCGTGGAATAGGGATAGACGATCCGCCCGTTGAGGTTGACGGCCGGCAAAATCTTGGTCGTCTGGATGTAGGCTACGGCGTCGTCGTCGTGCCGGTCGGCTTTTTGTCCACGACCTTCTCCTCGTACTGGTACGCGAACGTATCGCCGACCGCGAACGGGAAGACCGCGGTCGCGAGCGGCGCCGCCGTCGCGCCGGTGGGGAGTCCCCACAAGAAGGCCGCAGCGGCACTGAGCGCAGCTGCTTTGAAAGAACTTGGAAACCGCACGTTCCGACCCTCCGAAGGTATGCTTGCCACTTCGGTTGCAAACGCCGCCCACGTGCCGGATCAAGCGACCGGCAAGGCGGGACGCGAGCAAGAAGTGCGCCCCGCATTCGAAGACTAGCCGGGCCGCATCGGCGCGCACAGTCGGGGAATCCCTACCATCCTCCGGAGCTAGGGCATTGCGTCGGTCGCGGGCTTGAAGAGCCCCGAAATCTGAACGCCGAGCGACGGTCCCGCGGCGGGGTACTCGAGGCTACTCGCCCCGACGCCCGATCCGCCGGCCGACGAGGCCGGCAAAGCCTCCGCCACTCGCTCACGCGGCGCCACGGGCAGGGCCGAGGGGGAACAGCTCACGGCCAGCGAGAGGGCGTTGGGTCCCCACGCCACCGACGTCGCGTACGCCCGGCCCGCGCTCGAACCGGGGATCCTCGCGCTGCCCGACGGGCGGTCGCCGAAAACGGAAAGCGCCCAACCCACGCTCACGTCGGCACCCCCGGAACGCGTCGCGCACGGAATCGTGGTCGCTCCCGTCAACAGCGTCGACGACGGCGCCTTCGAGGCGGCGAGGCGCGGACCGCCGGCGCTGACGGGAGCCTCCCCGGAAAGAAAGTCCGGTCTGCCCCGCGGTGCGCTGGGAACGACGGCCGCAACCGGGACCTCCGTCTGGACGTCAGCCGCCGGAGCATACGTCGCCGGACGAACGCTCACGGCCTCGAACGCGAGGACACCCACGAGCCCGCCCAACACGACGCCCAAGACGATCTTCGCTGCGGGGTGATCGAGGAACATTGACTGCTTTCCACCTGCGAGGAGAAAGGAACCCAGATTTCATTTTCTCCTGTCGACGCCGAATGCGGATGGGCCGTAGGGACTACCCCGGCCCAGTCCTCCGTCCTCGCTTTGCGGGGTAGCGCCCCCGAACAGCCGCCAACCCGGCGCTTTAATTACGGTGCCGTACTATTTCGGCACGGAGCGTGGCGCCCATGGTGGAGGGATCGAGCGATCCGCCGGAAACCTCTGGACGAATCGTGCCGCTCGAGCTTCGGGGAACGCGGCCTGCGCCGACCCTTGCACTATCAGCGCGCTTGCGCGCGTGCGTGGTACCCGTCGCCGCCATTACGATCTTGTTTGGATCGACCCCGTGCGCGGGCACGGCCCGCGCGCACGATGCGCTGCTGCCCAACGCCCCGGTCGCGGCCGACGTCTTGATTCAGGCCGGGCACGAAGGCAGGCCGGACTGCAACGTCGAGCCGGCGCGGCTCTGCAACAACACGGGCGCACCGGACGAGATCGGCTGGACGCCCATCGTGGCCGACGTCGCCATGCGGGCGTTGCGCGCCGCGGGCTACTCCGTGATCCGGGTCCCCGCCCATCTGACGGGGCCGTATCGCGTGAGCGAGGCCGTGTTCGTCCACTTCGACGGTTCGACCATTCCCTGCGGAAGCGGGCCGTCCGTCGGGTATCCCACAGGCGCCCTCGCCCGATTCGGACCGCATTCCGCGGACGCGGCCCGGCAGTGGAAGCACCTCTACGGAGCGTTGATTCCGTTCAAATTCCAACCCGACAATTTCACGTCGCACCTGCGGGATTACTACGGATTCCACCGCGTCGCCGCCGCCGACGCATCGCTGGTTATCGAAGGTTCGGAAACGACGTGTCCCGCGCAGCGCGCGTGGCAGATTCGAAACCTTCAAACCGAGGGGCGGCTCATCGCGCGGTTCTTGAGCGCCCGGCTCGATCGACGGAAGGCGGTCCCATAACGGGGATTCGCGACCCGGTGCGGACGGAACCGACGGCACACGGCGCGGGCGCATAACGGGGGCGTCGTAGAATCGCTCCGAAGGTTTCGTGCGCGGAGCAGCCAGGAACGGGTGGACTCGCTCAGAAGATCGACCGGGTTCGCGTGCGCGGGAAGCCGGTGAGAGTCCGGCACGGTCGCGCCACTGTCAGCGGGGAGCCGCCGTCCGTCACGGTTCGATGAACTGGAAGGCGCACGGCACACGGCACGGATCCGCGGAGTCAGGATACCGACGCGCGAGCCAAACTCACTCGAACCTCGCGTAAAGGTCGTGTCATGTTCTCCTCGTTTCTGCGAGGCGGAGCGCTCTCTGCGCTCGCGCTATTCGGCGCTACGTCGATCGCACTCGCCGCGCCGGACCCGGCGCCCTCCCCATCGCCTTCGCCCTTGGCCTCGCCCGGCTTGCACGAGATCGGCCGCGTCGTCACCAGCGACCGTCGCTCCGAACCGCTCTCGAGCGTCACGAAGCCGACGTTCGTCGTCGACCGTGCAACCCTCGACGCGTACGGCCTCGCCACGGTCGGTAGCGCCCTCCAGGATGTTCCGGGAGTGAACATTTTTTCGTACGGTGCTTTCGGAGCGCAATCCAATTACGGTATCCGAGGAACCACCTCGGAACAGACGCTGATCCTGCGCGACGGCGTCCCGATCTCGACTGCTTCGAACGGCGTCATCGACCTGGGGACGCTCTCGACCGCGGGGCTCGAGCGGATCGAGGTCGTCGAGAGCGGTTCGTCGACGCTCTACGGCACGAATGCGGCCGGAGGCGTCATCAACCTGATCGATTCGCTGCACGCCGAACCCTATGCGCGCGTTTCCGACGGAACGTACGGCGATCGCGACATCGACCTTGCGGCGGGCGCGGGCGCCTTCACGGTGTCGTTCGAACGGCATATCGCGACGAACGTCTACGCTTATCCGGCGTTCAACTATCCCGGCGCTCCCGAACCCGCGGGCACGCGTACCAACGACGATGCGCGCCAAAGCGTGCTGCGCCTCGGATTCGTGCAGGCCCTCGGCGGAGGCGTGACCGCGCGCATCACCGCCGGCGACGACGGCATCGATATCGGCGTACCCGGCGGCCTCGACTTCGGAACGACACCCGACGCCCGTCAGGGCACCGATCGCAGCGATGCGCAGCTCGACCTCTCTCGGAGCGCCGGAGCGGGAACGTTTTCGTTAACGTTAGCCGGTTCGGCCCAACGACTCTCGTACGCCGATCCGGGGCCAGACCTCGGCGGCGAGGACGACACCTACGACGGGCGCGTGCAGACTTCGCTGCGCTACGCGGCTTCCGGCGCGCGAACCGACCTGGTTACCGGCGTCGATCTGCAACGCGAATCGGCAGCGCTCTCGTTCAGCGGACCGTACGCTTCGCCCGGTTTCGGCGCGGCGGAATCGCAGGCCGCGACGTACGCGCAATTCGGATACTCGCCGCTGGCCGGCGCGCGCTTGACGGCGGGACTGCGCGCCGAGCGCGATACGCCGGGCGGCGGCGTCGTCGCGCCGTCGTTTGGGCTCGGCGTCCCGTTCGGAGGCTTCAGACTAACGGGCAACCTCGGCGAGTCGTTCCGCGTGCCGACGCTCATCGATCTGTATTATCCCGGTTATTCGAATCCCACACTGGTCCCCGAGCGGCTCGCGAACTTCGACCTCACGCTAGCGTACCCGAACGCCGGGGGCGGCGTCTCGTTCGGTGTCTTCGGCCGCGACGGCTCGAATCTGATCGCGCTCGACCCCGTGACGTTTCTCCCGTACAACGTCTCCAGAGCCTCGCTAACCGGCTTACAGGTCGTCGGAAGCACGCGTCCGCTCCATCATCTGCGTTTCACCGGTAGCGTGACCGACGTCTATCGCGCCGTCGATACCTCGACAGGCGTTCGACTGCCGAGCACGCCTCCCGTGGTCGTGACGGCGGGACTCGAGCGGGCATTCGACGATGGCCCGCTGGCGTTCGGCCTCCGCGCACGCGTGGTGGGCTCGTCGGCAGGCGATGGTCCCGAGCCCAACGCTTTCGATTCGTACACGGACGCCGATGCGTATCTGCGTTACCGGTTCGCGAAGAGCTGCATCCTCAGCTTTCGGTTGCAGAACCTGGGCGACGAACGGTATGCGCCGATCTACGGCTATCCGGCGCCGGGCCGCACCTTTTTCGTCGAACTCGCGACGCGGTAAGGAACCCGGTTGTCCGCGCGCGCCGTCATGGTGCTCGGCACGGCATCGCACGTGGGCAAGTCGCTGCTCGTCACCGCGCTCTGCCGCATCCTTCACCAAGACGGCGTTCGCGTGGCGCCCTTCAAAGCCCAGAACATGTCGCTCAACTCCGCGGCGACACCCGACGGACTGGAGATCGGGCGCGCGCAGGCTCTTCAGGCGGAAGCGGCCGGGATTGCGGCAAGCGTCGACATGAACCCGATCCTGATCAAGCCCAACTCCGATCTCGGCGCGCAGATCGTGGTCGGCGGACGCGTCTGGGGCAACGCGACCGCGAGCGACTACCACCGGCGACGCACCCTCGAACTCTTCCCGCTCGTCACGGACGCGTACGCTCGACTGGCTCGCGCGCACGACGTGATCGTGCTCGAAGGTGCGGGGTCGCCCGCGGAATTCAACCTGCGCGACAGCGATATCGTCAACATGCGCATGGCGGAGGCCGCCGATGCGCGCTGCGTCCTGGTCGGCGACATCGATCGCGGCGGCGTCTTCGCGTCGCTCTTGGGAACGCTCGCGCTGCTCGAACCTCACGAACGCGCGCGGATCGCGGGATTCGCAATCAACAAGTTTCGCGGTGACGTTTCCCTACTGCTTCCCGGTGTCGCCGAATTCGAGAAGCGGATCGGCCTGCCGTGCTTCGGCGTTATACCCTACCTTCGCGACGTCGGTCTCGACGAGGAAGATAGTGTGTCGTTCGAGGTCGAACGCGTGGCGAGGCGTGCGGCGTGGTCCGATGAGGAGGCTCCCGAGCGCCGCCTGCGCATCGCGGTCGTTGCCCTGCCGCACCTCGCAAACGCGACGGATTTCGCAACGCTTCGCGACGAACCAGGCGTCGAGCTGGTCTTCGCGCTCGAGCCGGCGGCATTGAGCGGCGCCGACGTCGTCATCTTGCCGGGAACGAAGACGACGCTCGCCGCGCGGCGCTGGCTACAGCGCTCCGGCTTCGACGACGCGATTCGCGGCGCGCACCTCGTGTTCGGACTCTGTGGCGGCCTGCAGATCCTGGGTACCCGCATCGACGATCCGCTCGGCGTCGAAGGCGGCGGCACGGCGCAGGGTCTCGGCCTGCTTTCGCTCGCCACGACGTTTGCAGCCGAGAAGGTCACGTCGCTCGCACGCGGGCTCGCCGCGAGCCCGTTCGGAGGCGGAGTTGCCGATGTACCGGTGTGCGGTTACGAGATCCACATGGGCGAGACTCACGGCGCCGGCGACGTCGTACCGTTTGCGCGGATCCGGCGTGGAAACGAATCGGCGTGGGTCGACGACGGCGCCAGGTCGGCCGACGGCCGCATCGCGGGAACGTACGTGCACGGCATCTTCGACGACGATGCCTTCCGCCACGCCTTCGTGCGCGCGGCGCGCAGCGCTCGGGGGCTCGTGCCGGCGCGCGAACTCGCCGCCCTCGCGGCGCAGCGCGAAGCCCGGCTCGACCGGCTTGCGGGGCACGTGCGTGCATCGCTCGATCTCGCTGCGCTCTTCGGAGAGCGCCGGACGTGGCCGCGCTTCGGGCAGGACCCGCACCGAGTACCGTGAACCCGTGAGCCAAGCGTTCGCGCGAAAACAGGAAGCCGGTGAAAATCCGGCACGGTCGCGCCACTGTGAGCGGGGAGCCGCCTGGAACCACTGCCCGATGGGTGGGAAGGTTTCCGGCACACGGCAACGATCCGCGAAGTCAGGATACTGAAGCGAACGCAACACTCCACCTCGCGAAAAGGTTGGCCGTAGATGTTCTCTCGTTTGATCCTAGCGGCGACGTCGCCGCTCTCGTTGCGCACCCCCGAGGCGCGCCTCTCCTGGCAGGTTCTGCTGGCAGCGGCGGCCGCCGTTATGACGGTAACGCTGGCCTGCATCGTTCCGTTCGCCGCGATGGCGACGCTCGCGTCCCGCACGCTCTCCCGGCGCGCAGCCATCCTCACGCTCCTCGCTGCCGTACTCGCGAACCAGGCGGTGGGCTTCGTGGTTCTCAATTACCCGCGCACGCTCGAGTCCGTCCTCTGGGGACCGGTGTTCGCGTTAGCGACGCTCGCCGCGTTCGCCGTGTCCGATCTCATCCGCCGGAACGTGCCGGCCTTGATCGCAGGATTCGCCGCCTACCAGGGAGTGCTCGCCGCGTATACATTCGCGAACTCGCGTTCTTTAGCGGATTTCACGCCCTCCATCGTGGGCCAGGTTGCGCTCGGTAATCTGATCGGGCTCGCGATTCTCTCAGCGGTATATTGCGCCGTCGTCGCGATCGAACGCACGGCCGATCAGCGCCATGCCGGCGCCACGCGTTAGCTTGCAGCCGCGCGCCTGATGACGGCGGCGGCCTTTGCCGCCGCCGCCGCGCTCGACGCGGTCGTAGGCGATCCGCAGTGGTTTCCGCATCCCGTCCGGGGAATGGGCCGCGCCATCGGTGCTCTCGAGCGCTTGGTCCGCCGAAGCGCGCGAGGGCGAGCTTCGTTCGAACGTGCGGGTGGCTTCGCGATCGTCGCGGCGCTGGTCGGCAGTAGCGCCGCGGCAACGCATACGGTGCAGCGGATCGCAACGATCCTGGGGCCGCCTTACCGGATGCTCGTCGACGTGCTCTTCGCGTGGACGACGCTCGCCGTGCGCGACCTCATCGTCGAGGTTGATTCGGTGCTCCGTGCTTTGCGGTGCGACGATCTCGACGCCGCTCGCGCGCGACTGGGCCGCATCGTCGGACGCGATACCGCCGAACTCGACCGCAGCGCAATCGCTCGCGCCCTCATCGAGACGCTTGCCGAGAGCTTTTGCGACGGCATCGTCGCACCGGTCTGCGCGCTGGCGCTCGGCGGGCCGCCGGCGGCGATGGCCTTTAAAGCTGCGAGCACGCTCGACTCGATGATCGGGCACATCGAAGCTCCGCACACGCACGTCGGCTTCGCGGCCGCGAAGCTCGACGACGCGCTGTGCTACGTGCCGGCGCGAATCGCTGCCGTCGCCATCGCCGTGTGCGCGCCGTTCGCGGGCGGTTCCACGCGCGCCGCGCTTCGCACGGCGCGGCGCGAGGGCGGCAACCACGCGAGCCCCAACGCCGGACGGGTCGAAGCCGCCATGGCCGGGGCGCTCGGCGTGCGCCTCGGCGGACCGTCGGCGTACGGCGGCACAATAGTCGCTCGCCCGCCGCTCGGCGCGGCCTACGGCGTGCCCCGCGAATCCGACGTGCTTCGTGCGCGGACGGTCATCGTCGCCGCCTCGCTTTCGATCTCCATACTGGCATTCGCCGGGATCGCCCTCGGTGCGCGCGCCGCCGAAGGCTGATGCTCTGCCGGCGCGCGCGCTGCCGGTACACGGCGGAGACCGCGACGCAGCGGCCGCCCGATACGGCGTCGAACCATCGACGTTACTCGATCTGAGCGCGAACATCAATCCGCTCGGCCCGCCCGCCCCGTTGGTTGCCGCGCTGGCCGAGGCGGCGCGCGATACGGCGGCGCTGCAGCGCTATCCCGAACCGACGTACCACGAATTGCGAGCGCGCATTGCAGCCGGGCTGCGCGTTGATCCGGCTTCAATTGTGGTCGGCAACGGTGCCGCGGCGCTCCTGGAGGCTACGCTCGCGGAACCACGCGCGACGCGCTGCGCGTTCCCCGTGCCGGCTTTCAGCGAATATAGCCGGGCTCTGGCCGCGCTGCGCATCGAAGCGGTTCCCGTTCCGCTCGACACTGCGTCGGATTTCGCGCTGAACGCGGACGCGTTCGTGGAAGCCGTTCGCCGCAGCGGTGCCGAGGTCGCGCTGTTGAACAATCCGCACAATCCGTCGGGAGCGCTCGCGGAACGTGCGCGAATCCTCGAGCTCGCGGACGCTCTTGGAGCCGAAGGCTGCCGCACGATCGTCGATGAGGCCTTCATCGATTACGTGCCGCATGAGAGCATCGCACGCGAGGCCGCGCGCAGCGAGACGCTCACGTGCGTGCGCTCGCTGACCAAGTTCTTTGCCGTCCCGGCGCTACGCGTCGGTTATGCGGTGTGCTCGCCCGGGCGAGCCGCGACGCTGCGCGCGCAGCTTCCGTCGTGGCCCGTGACGACGCTCGCGGCGCTTGCCGTTGCGGCAGCCATCGACGACGGCGACTTCGCGCGCCGCAGCCGCTCTCGCAATGCGATCGAGCGCACGTGGCTCGACGAACGGCTCCGCGGTTTGGGCGTTCGCGTACCGCGGTCGGCGGCGAATTTCGTGCTCGTCGAGTTGCCGGAACCGCTGCACTCCGCGCCGGTCACCGCCCGGCTTGCCCGCGAACACGGGGTCCTCGTGCGCGACTGCACATCGTACGCAGGCCTCGCGGGTGAATGGATTCGAATTGCGATTCGAACGCGCGCCGAAAGCGAGCGCGTGGTCGCGGCGCTCGGGTCGATCCTCCGTGCGGATCGTTAGCTCCCACCGTCCGCGACGGAGATCGTGTGCGCTCGGTCTGCAACACGAATTGGCCGGTGTCACACACGAGTGGCGACTATCCGGCCGCCGATCTGATCGCGCGCCGATCCTACCAGGCGCGCGACCACGGCGGTCCCGGGTGGTCCTCGTCGCGCAAGCGCGCGTCGATTCCGTTGCGGGCTTCGATGACTCGCGCGCATAGCCACAGCACGTCGGAGAGCCGGTTGAGGTATTCGAGAACGGTCGGTTGCACGATACCGCCGCCGGTCACGTAACGGACGTTCGCGCGTTCGGCGCGCCGGCAGACCGCTCGGGCCATATCGAAGGCGGCGGATCCGGCGAACTCGCCCGGGATGGACCAGTCGCGCAGAATGTTCGGCTCCGCTTCGAAGCGTTCGATGAGCCCGTCGAGCCGGTGCACCATCGCTTTGGTGACGTCCGGAATCGGTTTCTTGGCTTCGGGGCGTGTGGACACCGCCGAGCCGACCACGAAGAGATCCTTCTGGATCGTGCGGATCTCCGCCCGGATTTCGGGATCGTCGCATTGGGCCCGCGCGACGCCGATCACCGTGTTGAGTTCGTCGATCGCGCCGTATGCCTCCACGCGAGTATCGGCCTTCGAAATCGTTCCGCCGCCACCCAGGCGGGTGACGCCCCCGTCACCTTTGCGCGTGGAAATCGAGGCTTTTTTGCGGGCAGGCCGGACTAGCTCGTCCATACGGTCAGCGTTGTGCCTTCTCTTGCGTCGTGCGTCGTCCTCGGCGTACGAGAGAACTCTCGCATCGCCTGCATGATCTGCGGTGGCTTCAGAAGCCGAGGCTCGTCTCCAGGTCACCACGACGTCGCGCTCCGAGCGACCGCCGCAAGCAGGCTCGGCAACAAGACGACGGTCGAGTGTACGAGCGAAAAGAAGAAAACGACCGCGACCGGCCGCTTTCCCTCTTGCATCAATTTGCGCGTCGTATCGTCGATCGCCGCGATGCGATCGCGATCCACGCGCGCCGCAGGTCGAAGCCGTAGGCGGTATCCCGTCCCAGCACAATCGGATAGCGAATCGCTGCGACGGCGGCCGGTAGCCACGTTCCGATGTCGAGCATCGCGAGGATACCATAGATCACGGCCAAACGACACCGCAGATCCGGCTCCGGCGGCGTTCCAGATCGCCGCGAGCCGGCTTGGCTCATCAGCACGAACGGATCACAGCTTCAGGGCGTAGGTCATCCGAACCGCTCGCTTCTCGGCGGGATGAAAGTGATAGTCCGGCACGCCGGCGTTTCCGTCGATATTCGCACCGAGCGCGGGGTTGACGGCGGGATTCTTCGCGTTCGCCGGGTTTGCGGCGTCGTACGGCAGCCACGAGTTGTAGTAATACGTGACGTCGGGCACGTCGGCGTTGAAGATGTTGAAGACGTCGAATTGGAGGCGCTGATGGTCGCGTAGCTTCGCCGTGAACTGGGTGCTCCACAACGTCGACGGCGGCGAGAGCGCGTCGCCTTGCGTATCGAGGGTCCGCGGCCCGAAGTAACGCATGCGCAAGCTCACCGCGTAATGCGGCTCGTCGACGGTGGCGCCCAGCGCGACCACGCTGTTGAGCGACTCGGGAACGCCCGTGCCCTGATGCGTCGGGTCCGAGAGGAAGCGCGCGGTCGACGTGGCCAGGTCCGCGTCGATCGCGAGCCAGTTCGTCGGCGTGAAGTAGTTGGCGAGTTCGACGCCTTTGCGCTGCGTCGGGCCGCCGAGCGACGTGGTCCCATGATCGCCGTCGAAGATCAATTCGTCGGCTTGGTACAGTTCCCACAGCGAGACCGTGCTCGTCAAGCGGCGCGTCGAGTAGCGGTAGCCGACCTCTTCACCGACGGAGCGGTTCAAGAGCGGGTTACGGCCGACCGGCGCGCCCGTGGAATCGAAGGGCTGGTGGGTTTGCGGGTCGTCCACGTAGGTCGTGCCGCGCACGTCGTTGGAATGGAAGCTGTCGCCGAAATCGAGATAGAGCTCGCTGTTCGGCGTGAACGCGTAGGCGAGGTTCATCTTCGGACTGACCATCGCCGCGATTCCGGTGCCGCTGTTATTGGGGTCGTACGCGGCGTCGCTGAAGGAGTAGAGATCGGCGCGAATGCCGGGATCGAGACGCAGCTTGGGGCCAACGCGGAGTTCCGACTGCAGGTAGACGTCGGAGCCGCGCTCGACCACGTGATCGTCGCTCAGCGTCCCTCCGGGCAGACGGTTCCGGGCCTGCACGAGGAAGAGGCCGAGGGTCGAAATGTTGTCGTTGCGCGTGTCGACGCCCAGCGTCGTCACCGAACCCGGCGTCACGAACGAGCGCGAAAAGTTGAAGCCGCTGATGAAACGCTTGTCTTCCTGCTCGCGCTGGTCGCCGCACTGGAAGTTGTACGCGGCGGGCGTCAGCGAGCCGCGCGCGGCTCCCGCCGGGGCCGTATACGCCGGGCAATACGAGGAATAGGTGGGCGCGCGCAGGCCGCCCGCGCCGTTCGGCTTGCAGGTGTTGAAGGCGGCGTTGCACGTGATCGGATTGGCCGTCTCGTTATAGTAGTTATTCGCATCGTAGAGGTCGTACGTGAAGTCCGAGTACAGGTCGAGGAAATAATCGACCCCGTAGGCGTTGAACTTGGTCAGGCCGTTGGGATCCTGGTGCTGCCACTGCGCGGAGAGCGCGTACCGATACGTGTTGCCGCCGTCGGTGGGATCGACGTAGCCGTACGGGTTCAGGAGCCCGGCATCGACGAGCCGCTCGGGAATCTGGTCCGTCGAATCGAACGAACCGTTGTACGCGAACGCGTTGATGCCGTAGCTGTCGTTCCCTTTGCTCAGCGAATAGCGCAGCATCCCGTTGAACTTGTGGTATTCGTCGGGCTTCACGAACGTGCCGTTGTCGTGGTAGAGCTCGATGCCGTAGAGCAGGTGGCCCGCACCGACGGACGGCGAACCCGCCGTGAAGAACCGGTCGTACCCGAAGTCGCCGACGCCGAACGAGGTGACCGGCTCGATCGTATCCCGGAAATAGAGATTGTACGCGCCGGCCGTCGAGAAGTCGCCTTGGTCGGCATAGTACGTGCCCTTCTTGAACTCGACGTAGCTCACCAGTTCCGGCATGAGCCAGTTGATATCCGAATAGCCCTGGCCGTGCGCGTGCGAGACCATGTTGATCGGGATGCCGCCGATCGTACTCTCCAGGTCGGTCCCGTGATCGAGCTGGAAGCCGCGCAGATAATATTGGTTGGCCTTCCCTTCACCGCTGTGTTGCGAAATGACCAGCCCCGGTATCGCTTCGAGGATCTCGCCCGGGCGCAGGATCGGCCGCGTCGCGATCTCCTCGGGGCCGATCGTTCCCTCCGAGGCGGCGTTCGCGGTCCCGACCAAGTTGGCGCGCCGGCCGACCGAGAGGGTCTGCCCGATTTGCTTGAGCGGGGCGGCGCTCGCGCACGGCAGGGGCGAGGCCGCGGCGGGAGCGATCCCCGCGCCGGGCGCGGGCGAGGCGGATGGGCAGGGCCCCGGCGAGGCGTATCCGCCTGCCGCGACGGTCGCCGGCGTCGCCGGGAGCGCCGATGCGGCCGAACTCAGAGCGACGAAGAGCAAGAGGTACAACGGCAAACGACACTCCCAATAGCAATATCGCGTTTTCATCCAGATGCCGGCATCGTCGAGGGGCAGACGAAGCACTGCCAGCATTACGCATCGTCGCCGCCAATCGATTTAAATCGCCGAAAACGTCTACAGTGTTTACGACTTTTCGGGGGGCGCCGCACGTGAGGCCGACGCTCGACGCTTGCCTCCAGGGGACAGCGTCGAGCAGGGAAAAACCGTCGACAGCTGCAAATGCGCCTTAATGACAAAGCGGAATCAACAACGTTGATCGCCGCACGGCGGGTCACCGTTCGGGCGGCCTTGTTGTTCTTCGCGCTGACCGCGCCGCTCGGCATCGCGGCGCACCTCATCTCCGAGTTGGCCGGTCTCGGCTGGCACGACGATGCGGACGTCGCCTTCTCCGCCCGCCACGGCTACCTCGCGGCGATCGCCGTGCTCGCGCTGGGCGGCTTGTTCCTGGGCCTCCGCAGCGTGCCGCGTGGCGAGCGCCGCGCGTACGTGGCAAAGCTGGTCGCGAGTTTGCCTTTCGGCGGGAGCGGGGCCGCCTTTACCGCTCTCTCCTTTCTCGCCCAATTCGGGTTCTTCGCGATCACGCAAATCGGCGAAGGCTGTCCGCTGTGTAGCGGCGATATCGTCGTCGGCGTCTTCGCCGCGGTGGTCGCGGCGGGTATCGGAGCGCTGGCCGTCGCCTTCGGGAAACGGCGCTTCATCGAATTCGCGCTCGCGCTCGTGTGCGCGCTCGCCGCGATCGTGCGCGACGCATCGGTCACGACCGCCCTTCTGCGGCGCCGCACGGCACCGATCGCCGCGACGCGGCGCACCCCGTTCGCTTTCCGCTACCGCCCGCCTCCGTCTCTCGCAGCGCTGAAACCCTCCTGACGACGGACAGCCGTATCGCGGCTGCGTTGTCTGCTCGCTGCTTTCTCGCTTTCGAGAGGACGACTCATGACGGTCCCGTTGCTGCGCCCGCTAAGCGCAGCGCTAATCGCGCTTTTTCTCATGCTCGGATCTGTCGCGCCGGCTAGCGCCGCGACGGCCAACGCTTCACTGACCGGCACGGTCACGATCAAGGGAGCGACCGTTGCCGGCGCCACGGTGACGGTCTCCGGCAACCAGCAAGTTCTCCACGCCAAGACCGATGCGCTCGGCGCGTTCGCGTTCTCGGGACTGTCCTTCGGCACGTATCGGGTCGAGGCGACCGCCCAGGGCCTCGCGAGTACCGTCATCGTCGACCTCGGTAGCGGCGGCGCCAGCGTAACGGTCGCGCTCGATCAGCCAAAGCAGATCGGCAGGATCACGACCGTCCGCTCGGTCCCGGTTCGCGGGAGCGGCGCCGACGTACTGCTCAACTCGACGGACCTCACGCGCTCGACCACGAGCGACAGCTTCCCGGAGACGCTCATCCAGCTCCCCGGCACCGCGCGCGGCGCGAACGGCGTCGTTCACATGAACGGCGACCACGGTGTTATCGATTACGTCGTAGACGGCGTGCCGCTGCCGCAAGCGCTCAACCGCGAAATCGGAAGCGAAATCGACCCAAACGACATCTCGTTCGTCGACGCGATCGAGGGCGCGTATCCGGCGCAATACGGCTTGCGTTTCGGTTCGGTACTCAACATCACGACGCGCGCGGGCACCGGCCCGCCGGGGTTCGACGGGAGCCTCCGGTACGGGTCCTACGGCGACATCGATCAGTCCCTGGGATACCACATGCCGCTGGGGAAGGGCGGCGGTCTCGACGTTGCCGTTCGCAACCAGCAGACCGATCGCGCGCTCGATCCGCCCGACTTCGATTCGCCCCATAACCAAGGCAGCAACACCAACCAGTTTCTGCGCGTCACCTTGCCCAGCGGGCCGAACGACTTCACGAACATCACGCTCGTCCACAGCTTTCGGACGTACCAGATACCCAACGACATCGACTTCGGGGAGCCCGCCACGACCGACGACAACGAGACGCAAGACGACACGTTCTTGAGCACGCAATTCCGGCACGCGCTGGGGCCGGATGGATCGCTGAGCTTCGGCCCGTCGATCAAGATCTCGCACATCCGCGATTTCGGCGATCCAGTCAACGATTGGGCGTACGGCGAAGCGCTGAACGTAACCCCGCCGCCCTTCGGCAACGGCGGCACGCCGAGCGACTGCGCCACGGCGCTTTCGAGCGGCAACTTCGCGCCCACGACCTGCGCCTATTCCCTCACCGACAACAAGACCTCGCTCGACTACATCTTCAACGGCGACTACGTGCAGCGCTTCGGCAAACACGAGCTTCGCGCGGGCGTCGGGTACGACCTCACGCGTGTCGACAAAGTCTACGACGTGACGTTGCAGCCGAACAACTTCCTCGCGCCGGTCGAGACGCCCAGCACGCCGAACGCCCCGATTTCGGTCGTCGACGACAATCCAAACGTCGGCAATACCTACCAGTCCTACATCCAGGATAGTTGGCGGCTTTCGAGCGATTACGAACTCGATTACGGAATGCGGTACGACTTCTTCACGATTCGCTCGACCGACTTCGCCCAGGGGTTCGGCGGCTTCAGCCCGCGTCTCAAGCTGATCCGGAACTTCGGACCGCGCACGGCCATTTACGCCTATGTGGGCCGTTTCTTCGAACCGTTTTCGTTCGAGAACGTCGACCCCCACGCCGCGCAGCTCCTCAACCTACCGCTCCAGGCGACGGAAGCGCAGTTCGACTTGAAACCCGAGCGCGACACCCAGCTCGAGTTCGGCGGACACGTTCCGGCCGGCTTGGGCGAAGTGGGATTCCGAATCTGGCAGAAGAACGCCAATAACCTCATCGACGACACCCAAGTGGGCGTGACCGCGTTGCATCAAGACATCAACTACACGCTCGGGCGGCTCTCCGCGGAGACGCTGGACTACACGCTACCCCTGGCGCACGGCGGACGCGCTTATGCGAACGTCAACCACACGATCTCCCTGAACCAAGGCTGCGAGACGCAGCTCCTGGCCCCGTGTTTCGGAGCGCCGACGATCTTCACACCGGCGGATCACGAACAGCGCTGGAGTATTACCGGCGGATTTCTCCTCAACGACCTCCGCGGCGGTTGGTTCTCGGGTGACGTGGAGTACGGTTCGGGCCTATCGTCGGCAATTTGCGCGCCGGCAACCGACGATTGCAAGGCGACGCCGCACACGATCTTCGCGGTTGAAAAGGGCATCGCCGTCGGGAAGAACGTCGCGCTGACCGCGCGCATCCAAAATCTCTTCAACGACCGGTATTTCGTCACGCTGCTCAACGCGCAGGGCAACCACTTTGCGCCGCCACGCGAGTTCGACGTCGGCCTCCGGTTCGGGCGTTGAGGGCGCCTTGCGGCGCGGCGCGCAGCCGGCGCTGATGCCTCGCTAAACTTTGATGTACCTGCGGGGGCGCCGCTCATCGATCGCCATTCGTCGCCGGCTAACCGGCGGCGACCCTCGCTCGGGATCTTGCTCGACGGGCTCGGCTCCGCGAACCCGTCTTCGCCGCGTTCGTCCAGGTCGGGCCGGAGCCGGCCAATCGCCGCCGGAAACCCAGCGAGACGACTCGAGCGCTCCTCCCCTTCCGGAACGGAAGCCGGGAGTGCCTTACCTCCGCGGAATTCGCTAACGACTTGCAGATTCCGCAAATCATCGTGCTGCAGAAGTTGCCGAATCGGGCAGAATAGGAGCATGGAACACACGACTCACCCGGACCACACTCACGCGCATGGCGCCGAGTGTTCGCACCCAGCCGTCCAACACGGCGACCACACGGACTACCTTCACGACGGTCACCTGCACTTCGCTCACGGGGATCACGTCGACGAGCATCGCTTCGAGGTCTCGGACCGCAATCCGGACGCCTGCACGGCCACTCACGCCTGCGACGGTCACGAGGCCGGACACGCCCACGGCGACGGTTGCGGCCACCTGACCCTGCCTCATGCGGACCACAGCGACTACGTGGTCGCGGGCCATCTACACCGGGCGCACGGCGATCATTGCGACGATCACGGAGCGGTCGCTATCCGCTGACACGCGGTGCAGCGGCCGTGAAACGTCACTTCGTGGTCGTCCAGGACGAAACCGTGTCGCTCGCGGAGCTCGGCGCGCACGCGTTCCATCGAGTTGCAGTCGACATCGGCCACCCGGCCACAGTCGCGGCATATCGCATGGTGATGGTGGGTCTCCGGACAATACAAGAACTCAGCTCCGCCGCGCTCGCCCGTACGACGCGAAACCGCGCCGAGGTCGGCTAAGAGACCCAGAGTCCGATACACGGTTGAAAGCGCCACGTTCGGATGCCCGCGCCGAATCGCCTCGTACAGCTGAGCGACGGTAAGGTAACGGCGTTCGGCGCGCAACGTATCGAGAATTGCGCGGCGGACGCTCGTTACGTAGATCACTGCGGGCGAAAGCGCAGTATGAGGGAGAAAACGAAGCGCGCGAGCGGGCCGGCGTTGATGTAGGCCGCGTCATCGATGGCGTCGATCGAGGCATTCAATTCGTCGCCCGCCGCGCTGCAGAGTGTCGCCCACGCAGCCACGTGCGGCTCGACCGCTTCGCCGGAGCGCTCGGCTGCCGCGAACCCGGCCAGGGTGGCCGAGCACGTGGCGTTCCATGCCGAGCTCGAGCAACGTGGCCCGGGCACGTAGCGCCCACAAAGCCGATGGAACGTGCGAATTGCCATAAAGAAGCTCCCGCCAGCTTATTGCTCTTGAATTCTCTTTATCAACAGCGGAGCTCGATTCCTTTCGATGCGGCGCCTGCTTGCGAAAACGATCCCCGGAAGAGAGCTTTCGAGAAGCGCGAGACGCAGGTCTCGGCGCTGAAGACGTCTTACTACATCTTCGGTGCGACTGCGGGGGCTTGCCGGCTGGTCGATTGCGCCGCTCGGAATGGGTGCTGCGCTGTTCGCGCACGAAGTGCTGCAGGCGCTCGCCGCTTTCCGGCTCGGCGCTCATACGTTCGCGGAACACGAACATACCGCTGTCGGACCGGCGCTGTTCGTCGAACTGCTCCTTGCATTCTGCATGCTGGGAGGCGCGGTGCGCGAGGCGCTCGGCGTTCGGCACGCGGAACGCAGCGCATTAGCGGCGCCTTCGCGCTTGTGTCTCGCCCGGGCCGGTGCCGGTATCGCGGTGATCGCCGGCTCTACGCTCTTCGGGATGGAATTCATCGAGAGCCCGAGCACGGCGCTTGGGCTGGGTTGGCTCGGCGGCGCGCTCTTCCCCGGGGCCGTCGTCCTCGCGCTAGCTGCCGCGGCGGCAACCGCGCTGCTCCACGCAGCGGTTCGCGGTAAAATCGCCGGACTCGCGCGGCTCGTCTCGCTGTGCGCGGCTGCCTTCGCGAGACTCGCCGGCCTGCGCGCTGGACCGGCACCCGCGCTTCAGCCGTTTTCGCACGGCGGCCGGCGCGCAGCGCCTACCGCACCCTCTTCCCGACACGGCGGTCTGAGAGCTCCTCCGCTTCCGCGATAGCTGCCTCGCGCGCTCCCCGCGCTCGCATGTTCGCAGTCTGTCCGGAGGATGGAAGGTTGTTTTCAAAACGGCTTCGCTTGCCCGTAGCGGCAAGCATGGGTCTATTCCTGATTTTTGCCATGCCGCCGCGCGTTGCGTCGGCTCATCCGCACGTCTTCATCGACAACCGCGTCAAGTCGATCTTTCACGACGGCCGCTTGACGGGTTTCAGCGTGGAGTGGAAGCTCGACGAGCTTTTCAGCACCGGCGTTCTACCCCACAAACCCGCGGACGGTAGGCTCAGCGCCGCGGACGTCGCGCGCATTCGGCACGATGCGTTCGACAATCTGCGCCACTACGGTTACTTCATTCACGTGTGGCAAGGAGCGCGGCCGGATGAGGTCAGCGACGTTAGCGCTTTCAGCGCCGAGCTCGAAGGCGGCCGCTTGCTCTACCGGTTCGTCGCGAAGCTCGCCGTGCCGCTCGACGTCCGGCGCGGGCCGGTGATAGCCGATTTCTACGACGAGACGTACTTCGTCGATGTCGAGTTTCCCGACGGCGACCCGTCGGGGTTCGCACTGGACGGTGCGCCTGCGGGTTGCTCCGCAACGCTGCGCGAGGACCACGCCCACATGATTCCGGGCTGGGGCTTCGATCCGCCGGGAGCATTGATCGCATGCACGTGATCGCACGGGTCCTCGCCGCGACGAGCCTGTGGTTCGCGCTCCTTCTGCCCGCGCCGGCATTCGCGTCGCCGTTTGACGGCCGGCCCACTTCGGCGGCCGACTCCGCGACCGCCCCAAACGTGCCCGCGCTCCACGTTTTCAACGAATTACGGCGCGATGCCGCGCGCCGGCTGACCGCCGCCACCGAAGACCTCGCGCACCATCCCTTCGGTCCGACGTTCGCGTTGGCGCTGTTGTTCGCGTTCGGTTACGGCGTGATCCACGCGGCCGGACCAGGGCACGGGAAGAGCGTGGTCGCGTCGCACTTTCTCTCGCGCGACGCGAGCCTCGCGAGCGGCTTTCGCCTCTCGCTCTGGATCGCCGTCACGCACGTCGCGAGCGCGATCGGCGTCGTGGCCGTCGCGGCGTTGCTGCTGGGCCGATCGGTCCCGTCGCTCGAAGACGAGCGCGCGACTCAACTCGTCAGTTATGGGATTTTGACGCTGCTCGGCGTCGTGCTCCTCGTGCAAACCGCACGTGGCGGACGATTCGCGGCGCATTCCTGTGCCGACCACGGTCACGAGCACGACCACAGCCACGAGCACCAAGCGGACGGACGGGACCGGACGACCGGACTGCTCGCCGTCGCCGCCGGCGCGGTGCCGTGCACGGGTTCGCTCTTGGTGCTGGCCTACGCGGTCGCGAACGGTTTCTACCTCATCGGATTCGCCTTGATCCTGGCAATCGGCGCGGGGATGGCGCTCACGACCGCCGCATTCGGTCTCGTCGCTCGAGCGATGCGACTCCGTATCTTGAAGCAGCCGCGTGCCGGCGAGGAGCGCGTACGCCGGCGCGCTGCGATCGCTCTCGCCGGACCGTTGCTGGTGATCGCCTCGGGAGGCACGCTGTTCGTACTGGCCTACCTTGGCGCGTAGCGGTCTGCCGCGCCGGCTCGCCGCCGCCGCGGCGGTCTTCGTGCTGTCGACCTCAGGCGCGCAGCGAGCCGGCGGGTCCGCGCTGGGCGACGTGCGCGCCCATCGGGCTCGTCTCGACGACATCGCGCGACGCCTGCGCGTGAAGCGAGGGGAAATGTACCGCGCCGCCGACCTCGAGCGCACGCTCGAGGCTCAGCTCGTCCAAACGCAACGCGCGCTTGCCGGCGCGCGCGCGGAACTCACGCGGCTGGACGCGTTAGCAGAAGCCGCAGACGCGCGCGTCGCGTGGGAACGCCGGTTACTCGTTGCCGCCACGCTATCGGTACGCCGCCACGTGGCGGCCTACCGGCGGCGTATCGTCCAGATCTACGAATCCGGCGAACCGCAATATCTCGACGTCCTGTTGGCGGCAACATCGTTCAGCGACTTCGCCGAACGATGGGAAGACTTGCGCTTCCTGATCGCCGCCGACCGGCAAACGATTCGCGATCGCGAGCAGGCGCAATCGCAAGAGCGGCTGCGCGAGGCGGCATACGAACGTGCGAAGCTCGTCGTCGCCGATTTGCAGGTACGCGCCGAGGCGTCGCGGGCGCGCGCCGCCGCGCTGGGAGAAGAACGGCAGAATCTCTTAGCGGTCGCGGATCGGCAACGGAGTGCCGCCGCGCGCGACGTGCAATCGCTCGACGACCTCTCTGCGAGCGAGGAACGCGCGCTGGAACGGGCCATCGCGGAGCGGCAGCGCGAGTTGGAAGCGCAGCGCTCGGCGCCGGCACGCGCGGGTTCCGTGTCGCCGGCCCGCGGTAGCGGACGTTTCGTTTGGCCGGTGCACGGCCCCATCACGTCGCCCTTCGGATATCGCACCAATCCGTTCGGAGGTGCACCGGACTTTCACCCGGGGCTCGATATCGCCGCTCCGTCCGGAACGCCGATCGTCGCCGCGGATTCCGGGCAGGTAATCATCGCCGGCTGGGTCAGCGGATATGGAAACTATATCGCCATCGACCACGGCGGCGGCGTCTCCTCCGCCTACGGCCACTGTTCTCGAATCGACGTCTCCGTAGGTCAGGATGTGCAGCGCGGTCAAGTGATCGGGGCGGTCGGGTCGACCGGGCACTCGACCGGACCGCACGTTCATTTTGAGATTCGCGTCAACGGCGCGCCAGTCGATCCCGCGCCGCGGCTCCCTTGAGCTTCGCTCGGCGCCGGGCGAGCACGATTCCTGAAGTCACCCCGGATTGGCACGCGAAGGTGATTCCCTCGGCGCACGGGGAATATCGAGAACTCGGATTATGCAGGACCTTCGGGCTCCAACGAGCCCCGCCGCCATGCCGCGGGCCACGCTCTGGCTTCTGGCTTCATGCACGACCGCCGTCGTGGCACACTGGCTCATCGGCTTCTTCGGCAGCGCCGGAATCGGCGGCGACGATTACGCTGCGCGCGGGCACGCCGCCGTCGGCCCGGTCCTGGGCGCAGTGCTCGTGCTGGCTTCGAGCGCGCTCTTTGCCGCGGCGCTTCGCGGAGCGGAACGCTCGCGCTCGGAAGATCCGGCGCTCGCGTTGGCGCGCGAATTCCGCAAGATGCATCCCTTCGCGTGCGGCGTCGCCGTCGCGGCCGGTGGACTCGCCGTGCTGCTGAGCATGGAATTCTGCGAACAACTCGCCGCGGCCGGCCGCATCGAAGGCATCGGCGACGCGCTCGGCGGCAATGCCGCGACCGGTCTGACGCTGATCGGAATCGTTGCGACGTTGATCGCAACCGCCGGCGTGCGGTTCGCGCGAACGCTCCTTATCGTGACCGTCGAAACCGCGGAGGCGTTCGTCGCCTGGGCGTGCTTCGCGGTCGCGACGTCCATCGAACCCGCAGCGCGCATTTCGCGCGACCTGGGCCGCTGCCGCACGTTTGCGGCCGCGCTGTTAGCGCACTCGAACGGACTTCGCGCGCCGCCGCCGGCGCCGGTTTAGATTCCGTTCCCGCGTCGCGTCGAGCGGCGCTCGCATCGCTTCGCCGCATTCGGCGAACTGGAGTTCGTTATGCCACCAATCGATCGCCGCAGCGCGTTGTTGCTCGCGCTCGCGGGTTCGTTCGCCGCCACCGTGGCGAAGGTCTCCGCCGCGGAGGAGACCGCCGCGGGCCCAGCGCAACCGGCCGGCCACGACATGAGTGGCGTCGAAGCCTTACCTCACGCACAGGGCGACGAGACTATCGTGCTGGTCGTCTATCCCGGCTTCACCTTGCTGGATATCGCCGGCCCGCACTACATGCTGGGAAACCTGCTCGGCGCGACCGTGCACATTGCCGCCGAGACGCTCGACCCGGTGAAACCGGATATGGGACCTGCGATCGTCCCCAGTACGACTTTCGCGGATTGCCCCACCGGCGTTACGCTGGTCGTGGTTCCAGGCGGAACCAATGGTACCATCGCGGCGATGCAAGACCAGGCGTTACTCGGCTTTCTCACCGACCGCGCACGACATGCCCGCTGGATGACGAGCGTGTGCACGGGAGCGCTCGTCCTCGGTGCGGCCGGACTATTGCAGGGCTACCGAGCGACCTCGCATTGGGTCGTGCGCGACCTGTTAGCGCGGTTCGGTGCGACGCCCTCGGACCAGCGTGTCGTTTTCGATCGCAACCGAATCACGGGCGGAGGCGTGACCGCTGGACTCGATTTCGGTTTGGCGATCGTCGACGCGTTGCGTGGACGCGAATATGCCGAAGCCGTCGCGTTGCTGGGCGAATACGAGCCGGCGCCGCCATTTCACGCCGGCACGCCGCAGTCGGCACCGCCCAACACGACCGCGATGTTGCGAGGCATGTTGGCGGGATTCGTCGGCAAAGCAGGGGCGTTGGCGCCGGAGGGCCGGCACTGATGTTCGAGTGCAGTTGGATCGAAGGTTCGCGCACCTTCAACGTCGTCTTCGGCCTGGTCACCGGCGGCGTGTGTTTGAGCGTCGGCGTACCCACCGTGCGCTGGGTGCTGCCGCGGTACCGGGCGTGGCTCTTCTCCCCGAGCATCGATCCGCGTCAAGGCATCCAACTCGCGTACGGCATCTTCTGCATCGCGATGGCGTGCACGGACGTGCTCTGCCGTACGATTCCGCACGGCCCCCTACCTTGGGTTCATCCGGCGTTCTTCCTGACCACGCTCATCATCGGCCTGGGACTGGGTCCGCGCGTGCTCGCGGTGGCGCTGCGCGAACGCCGGCGTGGGAACGCAGGCCGCGAGCCACGCGCCCCGGGCAAATCCGCCGCGCTCGGAGCGGCCCGATGAACGCGACGACGGCCGGCGCGCGTCCCCGGCGCGCGCGCCTCGCGAGTTGGGCGCTCGTGCTCTTGCTGGCGGCGGTCGCCGCCATCCCACTCGCCGCGCTCTGGCAGGCCTTCGGACCCAAAGCGAACCTCGCCCCCGATTTCACGCTAACGGACCAAAACGGGCGCCCGTTCACGCTCTCGTCGCTGCGCGGCTCGCCGGTCGTCATCTTCTTCGGCTACACGCATTGTCCCGACACGTGTCCGACGACGCTCGCGAAGTTGGCGCGGGCCGTGCGCTCGCCGGCGGCGCCGCACGACGTGCGCGTCGCATTCGTCTCCGTTGACCCGGCGCGCGACACGCCTGCCGTGCTCAAAGCGTATCTCCAGCTTTTCAACCCCCGGTTCGTCGGTCTTACCGGAAGTTTCCAGAACCTCGATCCGGTGTACTCCGAGTATCACACGTGGCGCCAGGACGTTCCGGTGCACCACGGCGCCGAGTACTCGGTCGCACACGGCGCGACGCTCACGTTCATCGGGCGCGGCGGTGCCATTCGCGGTTACGGAACCTGGGACGACGACCTCACCACGATGATTCACGATATGAAGGAGTTCCAATGAAACGGTCTTTCGCTCTGCTTCTCGCACTCGGACTCGGCGCGACCGCCGCTCGCGCGGCCGGTTCCGCGGTCTCGGTGAGCGGCGCGTGGTCGCGACCGGCCAGCGACACCGCCGTCGTCTACGCGACCTTGCACAACAGCGGCTCGACCCCGGACCGGTTGATCGGCGCGAGTTCTTCCGTTGCGACCCACGTCGGCTTGCACCAGAGCTACGAGATGAAGATGAACGGCGGCTCGATGAGCGGGATGGCGATGAGCGGCCCGATGGTCGGCATGAAGTCGGTCGCGTCGATCCCCGTTCCTGCGGGCGGCATGACGACGCTCAAGCCCGGCGGTTACCATTTGATGGTCGACTTGAAGCACGCGGTCAAAGCCGGTGACACGATTCCGCTGCGCCTCCACTTCGCAAACGCGGGCTGGATCGATACGACCGTTCCGGTGAAGCCCATCCAGTGAGCCGTTGCGCCGTGCCGGCGCTGCTGCTCGCGGTCGCGCTCTCCGCATGCGCGGGACGCCCGGCCGCGACGCGCGATCCGACGCCCTCGATTTCGTTCGAACGCACGGCCCGGCCGGTGCTGCGGGACATCGGCTTCCCCGCCTCGCGGGACCCGTCGCTGGCCTTCGATTCCGGCGGGCGCCTCTGGCTCGGCGCCGTGACCGGGAGCGGTGACGATCGCGGATACCGGTTGTTCGTCTCCGATTCACTCGGCGATCGCTTTCGCGTCGATCAAACGGTTCCGGTGGGGCGCGGTCTGCTGTTCGACGGCCAGAACGGGCCGGCGTTCGTGCTTGATCGCAGTGAGTTCGCGCACGTTCTATACGCGAGCGAGGCGGCCGGCCGGCATCGCATCGTGGCCGAACGGAAGCGCTGGTTCGAGTCGCGCTGGACCGAAGCCGACGTTCGCGACCGCGCGGCGCCGCCGGCAACGTGGGCTGCGTTCGCGGACGTGGCGGTTGCGCCGAGCGGTGCGGAGTTCGTCTCGATGCTGGACGAGCGCAACCATCGGGGCCCGTCCGACGACGTTAGCGAGGTTTGGTTCGCCCGTTCGGGCGACGGTCTGCACTTCGCCAAGAACGCGCGGATCGCGGCGCACACGTGTTCCTGCTGTCGCACCGCCGTCGCCGCCGGCGATGGGAATGACGTCTACGTCGCTTTCCGCGGTAACTACGATACGGACCGGCGTGACGTCGCGCTCGCAACGTCGCACGACGGCGGCGCCGCTTTCGACCCGCCGGTGCGGATATCGAACGATGGTTGGAGCATTCACGGGTGCCCGGAATCGGGACCGGCGCTGCTCGCCGACCGAGGGATCGTGCGCGTCGCCTGGTTCACACTGGGCGCCGACGCGACTCCTCGCATCCTGCTCAGTACCTCGGCGGATGGCGGGAAGACGTTCGAACCGCCGGTGATCGTCTCGAGCGGCGTCCTCGATCCGAACCATCCCCGTCTCGCGCTCGCAAAACCCGACGGCGCGTTACTGACGTTCGAAGGCCGCGATCCCTCGGACGGCGGCTTCGGCAAGACCCGGGCCTGGATCGTCCGCATTTCCAGCCGCGGCGTCACCGCGCCCGAAGCCGTCACGCCGTCGAGCATCGACGTCAGCGATCCGGTTGCGCTCATGCCCAACGCAACGCTCGTCGCCGTCGCGGCGACGAGCCCGCGCGGCGTCGTTCTGGTTCGCGGTCGCGTGCGTTGAGCATGAATTGCGCGGCGCCCGCTGAAAGCACGAAACATCCATGAGCGCGACGCCGTTTCGGTTAAGCAGCAAACAACTGCTAAGAGTTAACTCACGTAGCGCCGGACGCCCCGCGGGAGCCGATCGTGCTCGCGTTTGAATGCGCGTGGATCGAAGGCACGCGCACCTTCAACGTGATCTTCGGGCTCGTAACGGCGGCCGTGTGCTTCAGCGTCGCGATTCCGACGTTATGGTGGGTGCTGCCCGCGCACAAAGCGTGGCTCTTCTCGCGCGGCGTGGACCGCTACCGGCGCATCCAGCTCGCCTACGGCCTCTTCTGCATGGCGATGGCTTTCACGGATGCGGGCTGCCGCATCTTTCCGCATCCGCCGTTGCCCTGGGTCCATCCCGCGTTCTTCCTGACCACGCTGATCATCGGCTTCGGGCTCGGTCCGCGGGTCGTTTGGGTAGCGCTTCGGGAACGCCGCGCTCAGCGCGATAACGCCGTCCCGTCGCGCTGGGCGGCGAGCTCGGTGACGATCCGGTAGACCGCCGCGGCGTCGCGAATGCCGACGAACTCGCGCATCGAACCGACGTTGAAGATCTCGAAACCGTTGCGGTAGGAGGGCCGGGCGCCGAAGCCGATCGTCCCGGAACCGTCGCCGCGCAGGGAGAGCTCGATGGGCGCCGTCGAGGCCAGCGCGAACGTCGCGACGCGGGGCAGTATGCCGCCGCGCACGATGTACGCCTGACCGTTAGCGACGCCGTAGGCCGTGCGTCCGCGAAGGTACGCGTCGACCACGAACCGGCCCGCGAAGATATAAAGGCCCATCAGCACGAACGGGATGCCCCACAAGCGCATGAAAACCGGACCTCCGGCCGCGGACGCCAGCGTCTCCCAGAAGATCGCGAACGCCAGCCACAGGCCGGTGAACGGGATGAGGAGCGCATCGACCGTCCGCAGGTAGAAGCCTTGGACCGGCCGGCCCGTCCATTCGAATCGGACGTCATTTCCCAGGGCCGCCCGAAGCGCCGCGCCCGGTTCGGCAAGCGTGTTCATGCCGTATCCTACTCGGCTCGCAGCCAAGGGATACGGAGCGCTCTTCTCACCGATTTCTCATCAGCTCCCGGCACCGGAGACCCAAATCCGGCGTTCCAATGAGTGAGGTGGACAAACGCATGCTATCTTTCCAGAAAGCCGTGGCGAGTGCGGTGCTGCTGCCGGCCCTCGCCTTCTCGATCGTCGCGGCCGCCGGCGTTCCGGCAGCCGCCCAAGACCAAAGCCAACCCGTTCCCAGCTACGCAATCCCCGGCGATACGTCGATTCGCGGGACGATCCGCTCGGTCGACGACGCCTACCACATCACCGTGCGCGACGCGAAAGGCTACGTCGACAACGTGACCCTGCACGACGGCACCATCATCAACCCGCGCGGCCTACGGCTCACGCCCGGCCAGAGCGTGACGATCCTGGGCCGGCCGAACGGCAACACCTTCGACGCCAACGAGATCGACACGCCGTACCAGCGCTACGGCTACGCATACCCGGTCTATCCGTACGCCGCCTACCCGTATCCTTACGGCTACTACCCGGCATTCGGTTTCGGTTTCCGCACGCGCGGGTTCGGATTCGGCGCCGTTATCTGAGGTAGCGACACCGTAACTTCGCGGCCGCCCGCCCCGGAGCGGGCGGCCACACCGTGCCGGGCCCTAGGAGTGACCGGCTCACCCGTCTAACGAGCGAGCCCTCAGCTTCCGGCTAGGGTGACCTGCATGAGTGGACCGTCGCGCTTCCTGACCGCGGCTCTTTGCGCTTTCCTAGCGCTCGTGCCGTCGGCGTGTGGCGGGGGCTCCCGCGACGCCGCCGCACCGGTGGCCGCGCCGATTCCGGCCACTGGGGCTCATCTGGGCTCTACATCGGCTCCCAAATCAACGCATGCCACGCTGACATTGCGGATCCCGGCCCGAGGTCGCGTCCGGCGGCTACCACGGTACGTGCCGGACACGGTCGAATCGCTCGCCGTCGCGGTCACGGCAGTCTCGACTGGGCCGTTGCCGCCGCTGCAGACCTTTCCGCTCGCACCCGGCATCACGGGCAACGGCGTCACCTGCACGACAGTCGTGTCCGGGAATTTCACCTGCACGATTTCCGTCGCGGTTCCGGCCGGCAGGGACACGCTGCGGATCGGCGCGTACGACGCCGCGAACGGTTCGGGGAGCCTGCTTTCCCAGCAGATCGTCGCGCTGACGGTCGCGCAAGGCGCCGCCGGCAGCTTCCCAGCGATCACCCTCGACGCGAATCCGGGAAGCCTCACCGTCGCGCCACCCGGCAACGCCACGGCCACGGCAGCCGGCGGCTTCGTGGCCGATACGCTGAACGGCCTGCCGGGAAGTTTGACGTTCGACCTCTCGGCGGAAGACGCGGATGGAGACGCGTTCGCGGGTCAACCCGGAACGCCGTCGCTCGCATACGCGAACCTCGAACCGAGCGCGGCGAGCGCATCGCTGAGCGATGACGGCCAGAAGCTGACCGTCACCCCGTCCCAGTACGGCAACGCCGCGTTGGGCCTCTACGTGATACCGGCCCACGGTCAGGGCAGCAGTCTCCTCGCGGCCCTGACCTACGACGAGCCGTCAGGCACGAACACCTTTCCGGTCGCAACCATCTCGGGTGCGGCGACGGCGGGCGCGACGATCGTCCTGGGCGCCGGGACGCCGCATGCCGAGAGCCTGACCGTGGCCAGTTTCAGCGGCACGACGCTCGTCACGACCGCCGCTTCCGCTAAGGCGCACACGGCCGGCGATGCGGTGGCCGACCCGGGCAGCGACGGGCTCGCGTTGCTTCCCGTGCCGATCACCATTGCTATCACGCAGCCGGTGCGCGAGTTCCTCATGGCCGGAAGCTCGTGGATAGTGCCGACAGAGTGGACGTCGTTCAACCGGATCGAGGCCATCGGCGCCGGTGGAAGGGGCGGCGACATCGAGATCACATCAGGCGGTGGCGGTGGCGGCGGCGGCGGTGGCGCATACGCGGCGATCGTGGACGTGAAGCTCTCCGCTGGGAGCGTTCTGGCGCTCAACGTCGGGTCCAGCACGGTTATCGGATTGTTGGCCGCCGACACGTACCTTTGCGCAACACCGGACCCCTGCTCGGCCTCGACGGCGATTCTCTTTGCACAAGGTGGTCTCGGCGGCTCCCCGCTCGGCGCCGGTCTCGGCGGAGCCGGTGGAGCGCCCGATTCGGCCCCGGGCATCACGTCGTTCGCTGGCGGCAACGGCGGTTCGGCAAACGGTGGAGCGGGCGGCGGAGGCGGTGCGGCCGGCCCTCACGGTGCTGGAGCGCCCGGCGGCGCTGGGGACGACGGTAATGGCGGTGGCGGCGGCGGCAGCGACGGGGGCTCAGCCGGCTCCAACGGCGGGGCGACGACGGGAGGAAACGGCGGTAACGATAGCGCCGGCACCGGCGGCGGGATCGCCGGCGCTCCGAACGGTTCGGCGGGCGGAGGCGGGGCGGGCGGCTTAGAAGCTGGCTCAGGCGGCAGCGGCGGCAATGGGCTGGAGTGGAGCTCGTTATTCGGCAGCGGCGGGGGAGCCGGAGGCGGCGGCTTGCAGGGCGGCAACGGCGGCTCATACGGGGGCGGAGCTGGCGGCGGCCGCGGGCCCGGCACGGGCGGGAACGGTTTGCTCGTGATCACCTACGTCCCGGCCGCACCGATTGCGCCGACGCTATTCCCTCCGGCGCCACGAACGAAAGCGGCGCTGGACCGCTAATCGCGGGAGCCCGACCGCGCGATCAGCGCCCTTCCTCCGCGTCCTGCTCGTCGAGGTGCGACTTCATCTCGTCCAGGACGAACGCGTTGGCCGCATCGCGGTGCCGCTCGTCGATGTGTTCGTCGAAGTAGCGCACGAGGTCGGCATCGTCCGCGCCGTCGCGGATCAGCCGGTCGAAGTCTTCCGCCGGCACTCCCGCGCGCTCCAGAAAGCCGGTCGAGAGGCCGCAGTACGCCACGTACTCACCGGCCGTGCCCGCATGGTCCGCGCGCACCTTGTCGGCGAGGCGCGCGAGCCACGCGTAACGGCCGAGCAGGTCGCGGCCGCTGCGGGGTGGGGCGGTGGTGAGATCGGGTGCAGTCGAGTTCATACCGACGGCTATACCCGGCGACCCGAACCGCGACGACGCTCGGGAGAGCGCCTACGAGGCCGCGACGCGGAGCGGGCGCGGCGGCGCGCCCGGCATCAGCGACGCGGCGATCTGCAGCGGGTCGCAGGCGGCGACGTCGATCACGGCGCCGTCGTCACCGGTTCGGCGCGAGGCGCGGAGCGCATCGATCGCGTCCGGCGTGGCGAACTGCTCGCCCACGTAGCCCGCCACGAAGCGCCCGCCCCGAATCTCGCCGCGCGCTTCCATGCGGCGTAGCGCGGCGAGCGCCTCGCGCCAAGGTGGCGACAGGCTCTCGCGCGCCACGACGTCGCGGAACACGATGCCCCAGCGCGCCAAGAGGCGCCGCGCGAACGCGTCGGCGTCGATGCGTTCGGCCTCACCGCGCAAGAGCGTCCACCGGCCGCTCGAGGATCGCGGGCGGGCGCGAAGGCCCTTTTCGCCGAGACGCCGCTTGCTGTCGCTGAGCGCGCGCAGCGCATCGAAGCCGTCGGCGGTCACGATGCCCGCGGCCGCGAGCTGCCACAGCGCCTCCTCGACCTCGGCGGGTAAGCGCTTCGTACCCGCGACGATCTCCGCGAAAAACGGCGCGCCGCGCCGTTCGATTTCGGCCCGCACGTCCTGCGCCGCAGGCGAGAGCGGCGCGTTCTCGAGCGAGCGCGCCACGACGAGTGCAGCGGCGTTCTCGCGCGCGAATAGCGCGATCGGCGCGGCCTTCGTCGGCCGGATTCGACGCCGGGGCGCCGCGTCGCCCGCGAGCGCCGGATGCGGCGAGAGACGGCCCCACATCACGTCGCCCGCGTAGCACAGGCGATCGAGATACTCGCGTTTGTAGCCGGCAATGCGCGCCGGTAAGACGTTCGCCTCCCAAGCGGCGGCGGGAATCTCGTAACCCTCGAGTTGCCGGATCACGTGCATCGTCCCGTCGATGCCGTGCAGCCGTGAGGCCGGCGCGACGTGCTGCCAGCGGAACAGGAAACGCACGTACTCCGCCGTGCTGACCGGCTCGATCTCGCGCCGCAGCGCCCCGAGCGTCAAGCGATGGATGCGCGCGAGCACGCGGCGGTTGCACCACTCTTCCGCGTCGCCGCGGAAACGTCCGCGCAGTACCTGTCCTTCGGTTTCGAGGCGGATCAGCGCGATCTCAATCGTCGCCGGATCGAGCGCGAAGCGTGCGGCCAATTCGGTTATCGTGGCCGGGCCGCTGGACTCGAGCCAACCGCGCAGAATCTCGCTAACGGCGTCTTCGCGGCGCTCGGGCAGCGGTTCGATGGACGGTAACGCTTCGATCGCCGGAAGCGCGAGCGCTTCGGGGTACGCGACGCGCGCGAGTGCCAGACGCTCCGCGCAGATCCAGAACGGCATTTCACCCGCATGCAGCACGGCGGCGCGCCGCTGCGCGACGAGTTCCCCGAACCAGTCGTGCCACGCGGCGACCGGCGGCAGGACGACGAGCGTCTGCAGCGCGTCGTGCAGCTCGTCGGCATCGCGCACGAGCGGCCACGACTCCTCCGCCACCTCCGCGATCGCGGCGGGATCGAGCACGCTCGCGCCGTCGACGTCGACCCGCGACGTGCGCCGCAAGGTGACGGCGCGCGTGCGGCGTTCCTCGAGCGGCGCGTCGTCGAGGTACGCGTAGGGATTGGCGCTGAGGATCTCGTGGCAGAATACCGACGGTTCCGCGGTATCGACGGCCAGCGTGCGGATCGCGCCGCTCTCGATCGCGCGCAACACGCCGAGCAGTCCGTCGAGATCCATCGCGTCGTGCAGACAGTTATCGATGGTTTCGCGGATCAGCACGTGGTCGGGAATCCGGATCGGTCCGCTCAGATTCTCGGCGCACGCCGCGGCGTCGGGGAAACACGCCGCCAGCAAGTCGTCGGCGCGCATGCGCTGCAGTTGCGGCGGCACCTTGCGTCCCGCGCGGCTGCGCAGGAGCGCGAGCGAACGCGTCGCGTTCCAGCGCCAGCGCGCGCCGAACATCGGCGCGCCGAGCAGCGCCTGCGTGAGCGTCGCTTCGACGCTCGCCGACTTCACGTACTCGAAGACGATTTCGAGTGGAAAGGCGTGCTGTTCCGTGAGCGAGAGGACGAGGCCGTTATCGGTTGCGGCGGCCTGCAATTCGACGTTGAAGGAGCGGCAGAACTTCTTGCGCAGCGCCAGCCCCCATGCGCGGTTGATGCGCGCGCCGAAGGGCGCGTGCAGCACGAGCTGCATGCCGCCGCTCTCGTCGAAGAAACGCTCCGCGACCACCGTCGTGTCCGTCGGCACCGCACCGAGGCTCTGCTTTCCGATGCGGACGTAATCGATCGCTTGCGCGGCGCCTGCATCGTCGAGCCCGCATTCCGCCAGCAACCACGCGCGCGCGGCCGCATCGTCGCGCTCGTCGATGGCGGCTCGCAGCGCCGCCACCTCGCGCGAGAGTTCGATCGTGCGCCCCGGACCTTCGCCGTTCCAGAACGGAATAGACGGCGGCGCCCCCTGCGCGTTTTCGACGCGCACGACGCCGGATTCGACGCGCCGGATCAGCCAGGACGTCGTGCCCAGCAGAAAGACGTCGCCCGCCATGCTCTCCACCGCGAAATCCTCATCGACCGTGCCCACCACATTGCCTTCGGGTTCCACGACGACGTTATAATTAGCGGTTTCGGGAATCGCGCCGCCCGAGGTGATCGCGGCCATGCGCGCGCCGCGCCGCCCGCGCACGCGGCCGTTGACGCGATCGTGATGGAGATACGTTCCGCTGCGCCCGCGCGAGGTCGCGACGCCGTCGGCGAGCATCGCCAGCACGGCGTCGAAGTCCGCCCGCGGCAGATCCCGATACGGATAGGCGCGGCGTACGGCCGCGTAGAGCGCGTCGACCTCCCAGTCGTCGCTCGCGCACGCCGCAACCAACTGCTGCGCGAGGATGTCGAGCGGCGCGACGGGGATCGTCAGCGCGTCCATCGCGCCGCGCCGGATCGCGCGCACGAGCGCCGCGCATTCGAGCAGTTCGTCGCGCGTGGTCGCGAAAAGCCGGCCTTCCGGTTTCGCGCCGACCCAGTGGCCCGAGCGGCCGATCCGCTGCAGCGCCACCGCGATCGAACGCGGCGTGCCGAGCTGAATGACGAGGTCGACCGCGCCGATGTCGATGCCGAGCTCGAGCGAGGCCGTCGCGACGACGGCACGCAGGTCGCCGTTCTTGAGGCGGTTCTCGGTGTCGTGGCGGATCTCGCGCGCGAGGCTGCCGTGATGCGGGAGCACCATGCCCTCGCCCAGCCGTCCGGCGAGCGCGAAGGCGACCCGTTCGCTCATGCGCCGCGTTCCCACGAAGACGAGCGTCGTGCGGTGCGCGCGGATCGCTTCGGCCACGCGATCGTAGGTCTCCGCCCACATCTCGCCGCTCGCGACCGGGCCGAGCTCATCGCTCGGGACCTCGACCGCCAGGGTCATCTCGCGGCGATGGCCGACGTCGACGATCTCGGCCGACGGGCTAAGAAAGCGCGCGACGTCCTCGAGCGGGCGTACCGTGGCCGAGAGCCCGATGCGTTGCGGCCGCCAGCCCGTCGCGCGGCGGACGAGCTCGTCGAGCCGCTCCAGGGTGAGCGCCAGGTGCGAGCCGCGTTTGTCGCGCGCGAGCGCGTGGATTTCGTCGACGATCACGGTCTCGACGCGGCCCAACAGCGCGCGCGAACGCTCCGCGGTCAGCAGGATGAAGAGCGACTCCGGCGTCGTGACCAGCACGTGCGGCGGCCGGCGCAGCATCCGCGCGCGCTCGGCCGGCGTCGTGTCGCCGGTGCGCGTCGCCGTACGGATCGGCGCGAGCGCGAGCCCGCGTTCGCCGGCGCGCTCGAGGAGCTCCGCGAGCGGGACTTCGAGGTTCTTGCGGACGTCGTTGGTCAGCGCCTTGAGCGGCGAGACGTAGACGATCAGGGTTTCGTCGGGCAGCGGGCCGGCCGCGGCGCGGCGGACCAGGCCGTCGAGCGCGTTCGTGAAGGCGGCCAGGGTCTTCCCCGAACCCGTCGGCGCGCAGATCAGCACGTCGCGGCCCGCGCGGATCGCCGGCCAGCCACGGACTTGCGGCTCCGTGGCTTCCCCGTAGCGCGCGGCAAACCACTCGGCGACCAGCGGATGCAGTTCGGTCACGATTTTCCTTGAGACCCGCGGCGGGTGCCAGTGGTTTTGCCTGCGCGCGCGACCGGGTACGACTCGAGCATGCGCGCGACGTGGAAGCCACACGAGAAATCCGGCCGGCTGACGGCTCAGAGCGACTTGCCCGACAGCGTCTACGCCTTTCCCAAGCAGCGCAAGGAGCCGCTGACCGACGCGCGCCACGTCCGCAACGCGATCGCCCGCCTCGATCAGGTCGAGGACGTCTCGCAGGCCGACCGCGATCTGGCCTTCGCGAACATCCGCAAGGCCGCCGAGCACTACGGCATCGAGCTGAGCGAGACGTCCGCGAGCGACGTCGGCGTCCACCCCCAGAGCGCCGCGAACAAGCGCAAGCGTTCGGCCGCCCGCGCGAGCACCGCCCGGAAGACGAGCACGAAAACCGGCACCAAGAAGACGAGCGCGAAGAAGACGAGCGCGAAGAAGACGAGCGCGAAAAAGTCGGCCGTCAAGAAAACCTCCGCGAAGAAGTAGCTGAGCATCGGAGCCGAAGCAGCAGCGAATACGCTTCCTCGGGCGGTGTTGCAGCGCCGTCCCGGTAGGAAGTTCGAGTAGCACGCGCAGCGGAGGACGATGATGGCAGACGAAGCGACGTTCGGAGTGACCGGGCTGGCCGTAATGGGTGCGAACCTCGCGCGCAATATCGCGCGGCGCGGCATTCCGGTGGCGGTGCACAACCGCACGAACGCCAAGACCGACGAGTTCGTGAAAGACTACGGCAGCGAAGGCACCTTCGTGCCGGCTCACGATATCGCCGGATTCGTCGCGTCGATCAAGCGCCCGCGCCCAATCCTGATCATGGTGAAGGCCGGCAAACCCGTCGACGACGTGATCGACGAGCTCGTGCCGCACCTCGAGAGCGGCGACATCCTCATCGACGGCGGGAACTCCTATTTCGTCGACACGCAGCGGCGCACGAAGGCCATCGAAGCCAAGGGTTTGCGGTACATCGGGACCGGCGTATCCGGTGGCGAGGAAGGCGCGCTGCTCGGGCCCAGCATCATGCCCGGCGGCACCGAAGAGGCGTATCGTCTCATCGAACCGATCCTCACGCAGATCGCCGCGCAAGTCGACGGCGCGCCGTGCTGCACCTACATCGGTGCGGACGGTGCGGGCCATTACGTGAAGATGGTGCACAACGGCATCGAGTACGCCGACATGCAGTTGATCGCCGAATCCTACGACGTCCTCAAGCAGATGCTCAAACTCGGCGCCGGCGAAATCGCCGAGATCTTCGCGCGCTGGAACAAGACCGACCTCGAATCGTATCTCATTCAGATCACCGCCGAGGTTCTCCACAAGATCGACGCGTCGACGGGGCGGCCGCTGGTCGACGTTATCTTGGACGAAGCGGAACAGAAGGGAACGGGGCGCTGGACTTCACAATCGGCGCTCGAACTCGGCGTGCCCCTCACCGCGATCACCGAAGCCGTGTTCGCCCGCGCGCTCTCCGCCCGCAAGGAGGAGCGCACGCACGCGTCTCACGTGCTCACCGGCCCGAATAAGGGCTTCGGCGGCGAGGACCGCAACCTGCGCTTCATCGACGATTTGCGCGACGCGCTGTACGCCGCGAAGATCGTCGCCTACGCGCAGGGCTTCGAGCAGATGGCCGCGGCGGCCGCGGAATACAAATGGAATCTCCATCCAGGCGAGATCGCGAAGATCTGGCGCGGCGGATGCATCATCCGCGCGCGCTTCCTCGATCGCATCAAGGAAGCCTACGACGCCGATCCCGCGTTATCGAATCTGTTGCTCGCGCCCTACTTTACGGCGGCGGTCATCGACCGGCAGGGCGCATGGCGGCGCGTCGTCACGCAGGCGATCGACGCCGGCGTGCCGATCCCCGCGTTCTCGTCGGCGCTCGCATACTTCGACGGCTATCGCCGCGAGCGCAGCCCCGCGAACTTGATCCAGGGCTTGCGCGACTACTTCGGCGCGCACACCTACCGCCGCACCGACGTGCCCGGTTCGTACCACACGCGCTGGGCGCAGGACGGCGAACAAGTCAAGACGTCCTAATCCCGAACACGATCGCTACGGGCTTCATCCTCCATGGCTCGGAACGTGCACGATTTCGACGCCTTGCATGATATCCTCACACCAGGCCATGAGCGTGTAAGTCTGAAAGGATCTCCGCTTCACGCTCCCGGTGGCCAAGGAGCCGTATCAGTTCTCGAACCGACACGGTCCCTGAAAAGGCTGCAGAGACCGCCGATCGGGAAACGTCCACTTCCAGATATTCTTCAACCCACCGGCTATACTCGGCTGAAGTAATGCAGATCTCCGATAAAAGATCGTCCGCCCCATCGAATTCCTCTTCCGGCCCTTCCGCGCGGCCGACCGTCCAGGATTCGTCGTCCTTTGCGCGCCATATCGAAAACGTCGTTTCGTTCGAGCGCAACTCGGCCATCGCGAGATACTTTGCGAGTTCTCTTGGCAGTTCATCGAGAAGACCCGGCCGCACCTTATGCAGGTCATAATCTAGCAATTCATCCGACCACGGCGACAGATTAGACTCGTGGGCCACACCTTTGAGCAACGTCCCCTCGTCGGCGAACAATGCTTGTAAGCGATCACCGTCGCCCGGATCGATTTCCGCGAGGTCGACGCCAGGGCGGATGTTCGCGCGGTATACGTGCACCCGCAAGCTAGGGTCTGGAATAAGTACTGCATCCAGCAGTGCGTTCCGTCGCATCGTAGACCTCAAGGCATCAGGGGAGACCGTTCTCAGGGACTCCTTATTCAACACAATTGGATACCATATCAGAATTTACACAGGCGGCGTAACCGTCGCTCTGTGGTGGAGGCTCACTTCCGGACGTTCGTATCGCGGTTGGCGTCTCGCGTTGTTTGCGCTCCACGTTACATGCAGCGCGATCAACGAGCGGGGCTACCTGAACGATCGTGCAGCAGGAAGTAGATCCGCAACATGCGCCCGACGCCGATCGGCGCTCGCCCAGGGCCGTCGCCTTTTGGATAGTGGCGCTCCACGATCCGACAAAGTCGCTCCCACGGGATTACGCTGTCCATCTCAGAGAAGAACTGAGCGCGCTTCGGCGCTTAGAGTATCGCTCGAAGCCGGCTTTCTCCAGCGTGATCTGCCGATTCCACATGCTTGATTTATATCAGAAAAACGACGTTTGATAAATCAGAGTATGCTCAAATCGGGCAGTCTCATTGACCATTTCTCGTGTCTTTGTCCCCTGCTAAATCAGCCGCATTCCGGCAGACGTACGCCCCATGCTTCGTATTGCCGTACCAGCGCGTCCCCTTCTCCTGGCTGATACCGCTGTCCGTGTTCAACCAGACCACCTGGTCCTGCGGGCAGTGCGTCTGCAGCTCCGCCTCGGTCGAAAAGAGTTGGAGGCCGACGCTCGGGCTCGGCAGTAGCGCGACGGTTAGCTTCCGGGGCGCGTCCTGAACATTGGAAGGGATCATGCCCGTCACCGCAAACGGACCGGGAACGAAAAGCAAATGAGTCACAGATGCCCCCGGGGCTTTCGCCTTGAGACTGAATTCGGCACAAGGTTGTCCGTCTCAGGCAATGCATCCTGGCAGGGCCTGACAAACGCTTGTGATAGCCGCTAAGGCTCAGGTCGCAAATCGATTGGTTGCAATCTGAAGAGCTTGGAGGGCAGAAACGGTTGAAAGAACGGTCGGCCCGAGCACGACTAGGCTTAGGGCACTTAAGTAGCATTCGCGAAGGACGACGGACACCAGGTTCGCCAGGTGCCGCTTTGTCGGAGAGCGTGGCGGACGCCTTTGACAGCTATCGCCGCGAGCGCAGCATCGCGGACGGCGAGGAGTAGCGCCGTACATTCTCAAACGCCCTGGCGATGAGGAAGCTCCCGATAGCGTTGGGCGCTCTAGTCATCGGTTTGTTCGGCGTCGGCGAGAGCCGAATCATCGCTGCGGCCACGGTGCCGTCTGCGCTGATTCTCCCCTATTACACCGTCTTCGAAGAGAAACGGGATTCGAACAGCGTCTCCGTCTATCGAATCGACGCGTCGACCGGAGCTCTGAGGCGAGCCGCCGGTTCGCCGGTCCCGTCGGGCCAGGGCCCGCACCTCGAAGCGCTCTCGCCGGACGGGCGTTTCGCCTATGTCGTCAACGACGGCTCCCACAGCATCTCCGCCTATGCATTTGACGCCGGCACCGGGGCCCTGCGACCCGTGAAGGGTTCGCCCTTCCCGTTAGACTATAGCCCGAGCGCTTACAGCGAGTTCACGATCCTTCCCGCGGGCACGTTCGCGTACGTGGTATCCGACGCGGGCATTTCCGCGTTTTCCATCGACGCGACCACGGGCGCGCTGGCGCCTGTTCCGGGATCGCCTTTTGCCACGACTCACTCTGACGGCGTTGGAACCGTCTCGATGGCGATCGATCCTTCGCAGCGTTTTGCATATGTCGTCAACCAATACCGCGGAACGCTCGCCACATATTCGATCGGGAAGACCGGAGCGCTCGAGCTTTCGGGTTCGATGGCGGATGCGGCAATTAATAACAACGCTCCGGGTTCGACCGGCTATTTGAAGATCGATCCGAAGGGCAGGTTCCTTTACGTAACCGGGATTAACAAGGTCGAAGTCTATGCGCTCGATCCTGCGAGCGGCACGCTGGCAACACCACCCGCTCACCTGAGCTTAGGCATTGGCGTGAACGCGGGCTTCAGATTAGCCATCGATCCCGCGGGCAAGTTCGCCTACGCGATCGATGGAGAGCGCATCTACTCTTACACGATCGGCGCGACGAACGGTGCGCTCAAAGCGGTGCCGGGGCGGAAATTCGCCCTGAGCACCGCGGCCGACGCATCCGACATTACGATCGATCCGACGGGCCGGTTCGTGTACGTCTTCGCCGCCGGAAGCAAGGACTTCGCTCCGTCGGTTTCTGCCTATAGCATCAATCCCGCGACCGGCGAGCTCACGCCGCTGGCACGTTCACCATTCACGATCGCCGCCGATTTGTCGGATCCCATCCATCGCTGGTTCAACGCCGGCCGGTGCCCGGTATTCAATGACGTCCGTGCCGAGGATACCGCCCCGTTCACCAAGCTCGAGTCAGATGGCGTGGTATTCGAGCGGCCCCAGAAGTATGGGAGAGGATACTACTACGATCCAAAGAGCCACGCCGCGCTGTACTATCCCTCGAAGGACTCCGAGGGTACCTTTACGCTGCGCCTCATCGGACCGCCGCCGAGGGCCATTCAGCCGCTCGATCTGGCATTGCACACGAAGTCGGGCATCTCGCTCGGCTCGAGTGCCGATTCGGTGGTCGCCGCGCTCGGGAAGCCGAAGATCGTACGCGGATGCGGCCGGCAACGTTATATCTACCTGAGAAGCCGGGAAGGCGAGCCCGAGTCGCTCCAATTTACCATCGACAACGGCCGGGTTATCGAGATTTTCGAGGATTTCCCGGGGTAGCGTCCGGCTCAATAATCCTTGTTTTCGATCGCCGTCCGGCGCGAGGGCGCGCCGTCGCGGACCAGCTTCCCGCGGGCGAGTCGATAGCGGACGGTATCGACGAATGCCGGACAACAGATGCCGCCGGCCTTTGACGGCGCGTAGACTTCCACAACGAGACGCCGGTCCACGATTTTCGCGGTGTGAAGGCCGCCCTCGGCCCGGTCGCCGCCGGGCAGATCGGCGACGAGCACCGGCTTTCCGTCGCGCAGCGCGAACACGTTGAGCTCGGAGAAAAACCCGCTCGCGTCGCGGTCGTGCGAGCGGATCAAAAGCACGGCCAGTTCGCCCGAATATCCATCCACGCGCCCAAACGCCGGCGGGTCAATCGCTATCGTCAGGAGCTTGTCTTCCGGGTCGGGCCCCGCAAGACGCCCGCCGCGCAGGCGATACGGCTTGCCGCCAAGATAGACGGTCCCGTCGCCGAAATCGACCTGCTCGATCCCCCGCGGCAACGCCGGATCGTCGGCGAAGCCGGCAATCGTAACGGTCATCGTATAGCGGGCGGACACGTTCGGATCGGAACCGCGGACCACGATGTGGAACGGACCGGTCGCTGGGATCTTGCCGTTCCACGATTGGCCGTAGCCGTCGGAATCGACATGCGTCTTCACACCTGGAACGCCGACCTCGATCGGAAGCAGAGCGCCGTCGGGCGCGTCGACTTCGATCGACATCGTTTGGCCCGCTTCGGCCACGAGCGAGTAGGTGTCGGCGCGCGTCCGTGTGACCGTGCCGGCGACTTTCGCGGAAACGGTTCCGGCCGCGAAATGAATTGGTATGACGCGATCGGGCGTAGCGCTCGCACCCGCCGCCGTGAAGGCGAAACCCAATGCCAGAGCCGCCGCTGCGACCGAAGTGCCTGCCCGAAACGCTAGCGGTGTAGCCGGCACGCCATCCTCATCACCGTCCCTCTCACCCCGTGTCACGCTGTGTCCCGGTTCGTTCGAGCAGCGTCGGCGAGAAGCCCGCGCCCGGTTGCCGCTTAGGCGAGTTCGGAGAGTTCCTCCGCGGTCAAGGTCAGATCCGCCGCCGCGAGGTTCTCGTCGAAGTGCGCGATCGACGACGTTCCCGGGATCGGCAGCACGGCGGGTGAGCGCGCGAGGAGCCACGCGAGTGCGATCTGCGTCGGCGTCGCGTCGTGGGCCTTCGCAATCCGTTCGAGCGCGGCGTGGCGCGGCGTGCCCTTGCCGCCGAGTGGATACCACGGCAAGAACGCGACGCCGTCGCGCTCGCACGCTTCCAGCACGTCTTCCGCTTTGCGTTCGTCGACGTTATAGAGATTCTGAACCGAGACGATCGTTGCGGATTTCTTCGCACGCTCGTATTCGTCGACCGATGTTTCCGACACGCCGATGTGGCGGATCTTGCCTTCGCGTTGCATGTCGGCCAAAACGCCGAGCGATTCCTCGGCCGGCACTTTCGGATCGATGCGGTGCAATTGCAGCAGATCGATGCGCTCGAGTTTAAGCCGGCGCAAACTTCCTTCGACGCAGTCGCGCAAACGTTCCGGGCGCGCGTCGATCGTCCAGCGATCCGGACCGGGGCGTTCGAAGCCGGCTTTGGTCGCGATGACGACGCCGTCGGGATAGGGAGCGAGTGCTTCCGCGATGATCTCTTCGCTGACGTAGGGACCGTACGAGTCGGCCGTATCGATGAAATTCACGCCGCTATCGACGACGTGCTGCATGAGCCGGACGGCCGCGGCGCGATCGGGCGGTGGGCCGAAGATGCCCTTGCCGGTGATGCGCATCGCGCCGAATCCGAGACGCCGCACGGTGAGATCGCCGCCGATGGTGATCTCGCCGCCGAACGAGCGTTGCGTGTGAGTAGGCATTGAGTCGTGTCCCCGCGCGAAAGAGCAAATTGTGGGTATACGGTTGAGTGGTTCCCCGCGTGCGCCGGCCCGAATCAAGAAGAATTCCTGATGGAAAATGCTAGGGAGGAAACTCCCCGCGGCCGATAAGGATTTCAAGACGCACGAGAATGGGGATTACGCAAGTGAGAGGAATCATGGTTTTCAAGTCAGTCAGCGAAGCCCTGCGCGCCGGCTTCCAAGTCTACGATCGGACGAGCGACGGATATCTCGTCCGCACGCGCACCGATCACGGGTGGGCGTTCGCGGTCGTCGTTCCGAACACGATTCACTGAACGCAGCGCGACCGCCCTGCTCAGCCGGCGTCGAACACGGCGTCGAGATCGATAACGAGATCTCGCTCCGCGCCCGGTAAGCGGGCCTTATCGATGACGAGCGTCGGGGTACGCGGTTCGCCCGCGCCGCGCTCATTGTAAACGACGGCGACCCGCTTCGATGGGTCCAGGACGACGGGCATGTCCACTCCCGCCGCGACCCACTCGCCCGCGCGTCGCGCAACGGCCGCAGCCGTATCGCTCGGAGAGATCAACTCGAACACGAGCTCCGGCGCGACCCGGAGAAACTTCTTGCGCTGATCTTTCGGAACGGATCGATCGCGCGCGCCGCTTAGCCAGCCCGCATCGGGCATACCGCTCAGGCCGATGGAAATCCCGGTCGACGATCCGATGACCTTCCCGTGGCCGAACTTTGAATTCCAGTTGGCGACTTGGCCGACGAGTTCGACTTTCTGCAGTCCACTTTCGTATCCGCAGAGTGGGCTCACGACGAGCTCGCCGTCGAGGCTTCGCTCGAAGCGGAGTGCCGGATTTCGCGCGTTGAGGAATTCCAACTCCTCGTCGCTCGGAATCGTTCTCGGTCGAAACTGCACCACCATCGCTGTACTCCCGTGACCTGTTTTCTACGGCGTGCAGCGGATCTCCGGTCAGCGCGACCGATCCGGCGCGGCCCAGTCGCGCGCGCTCTCGAACGAGAGGTCGCCGTTGGGCCCGAAACCGTGCAGCCAGAGCGGCGTCACGTCGATCTCGCGCGCCTGCCAAAGCGGGAGGAACGGAACGTCGCGCGCGATCAGGCGCTGCATCTGCTGCAAAATCGCGATGCGTCGCGCGCGATCGAAGGCCGTCGCCGACGCCGCCAGCAACTCGTCGACGCGCGGATTGCAATAACGCGACCAATTGTAACCGTTCGGCGCGCGCTCGCGGCAGGCCAATAACCATTCCTGGTCGGGATCGACGTTGGTGCTGTAGTTGATCAACGCCAGATCGTACCGTCCGCTCGCGACCGTACCGCCGTCGGACGCGAGCGCGTAGAACTGCGAGTACACGAAACTCTTGAGGTCCACGCGAACGCCCGCGCGCGCGAACTGCTGTTGCAGGACGACCGCCGCCGTCCGGTAGGCCGCCGAGACGTTTGTGTACACGAACGTCAGCGCGAGCGGCTCGCCGCCGCGGCGGCGCTGCCCGTCGATATCGCGTTTCCAGCCGAGCGCGTCGAGCGCCCGCGCGGCAGCCGCGGGATCGTAGCGCGGCCAGGGCGCGCGCGGATCGTCGGCATACGAGAAGAGCCCGCGCGTCGCGTCGTCGGGTGTCACCGCACCGCGAAACGTGGCTCGCGCGAGCGCCGCCCGGTCGACGAGCTCGGCGAGCGCGTAGCGCATCGCGGGGTCGCTCAGAACCGGACGCTGCGTGTTGAAGCCCAGGACGTACGCGGCCACGTACGGCACGTTGGTCACCCGCTTGCCGGGCAGCGCTCGATACCGATCGACGAACGACGTATCCGCGACGAGCATACCGTCGAGTTCTCCCGTCTGCAGCTGAACGAGCGTCGACGTCGTATCGGGCGAGTACCGCAACTCGATCGCCGCTACCTTCGGCGCGCCGCCGAAGTAGGTGGGGTTCGCGACGAAACGCACCTTAGCGCCGCGCTCCCAGCTCGCGACGCGGTACGGTCCCGAACCCACGGGCAATTCGTTGAAGGGCGCGTGATCCAGGCTCGCATAGCGTCCTAAGAGGTGAACCGGTAAGATCGCGGCGTTGGCATCGGGCGTGAGGAACAGACCGGGGATCGCAGCGTCGGGCGCCGTGGTATGGATGCGCACCGTAAGGGGGTCGGGCGTTTCCACCTTCGAGATCCGATTGAACGGATTGCGCGAGCCGACCGTGTTGCGCGGGTCCACGATCGCCCGGACGGTGAACGCGACGTCGGCGCTGGTGAGCGGCGCGCCGTCCTGCCAGCGCACGCCGCGACGCAGGTGATAGGTGATCGTCCGCCCGTCCGGCGCGATCCCGCCGTTGCGCAGCGTCGGGACCTCCGTCGCGACGTCGGGCACGAGCCGCCCATCCGGTAACGGCCGCAGCAAATAGGAGAAAGCGAGGGCGTTGAGGGCCGCGCCGGTCGCGCCGTCGTTATAGATCGGGTTGAGCGAACGGAATTGGGCGCTGAAGCCGAGCCGCAAGGTCCGCGCGCCGCTGGTTCCGGCCGCCGGACCATGCCCGGCGCAGCCCGCGACCGCCAGCGCGCATGCTGCGAAGAACGCTCGAAAACGCATCGGCCCGCGTGTTCGGTCCGCCGTCAGTGCGAGCCTCGGCAGGGCAGGCGGACCCGCGAGGTCGAGCGCTATACGAGCGCGCAGCAGCCGGCGTGCCGAGCGCGTCGCCGCGGCCGCAGCGCCGTGCCGCGGCCGCCGGAAAAGCTCGCCGCGTCGTAGACGCGCTTCCCGCCGGAATACGTGGCGAGGATCTTCGCATGCATGATCTCGTCGGCCAGCGCCGTCATGAGGTCGCTATCAAGCACCACGAAGTCCGCGTATTTCCCGGCGGCGATCGAGCCGATCGCGTGTTCGGCGAAGTTCGCGTAGGCGGCCCAGATCGTCATCGATTTGAGCGCCTCTTCGCGCGTCATGCGCTGCGCGGGATACCAGCCGCCCGCGGGCTGGTTCGACTCGTCCTTGCGCGCGATCGCGGCGTGGAACGTCCGTAGCGTGTTGACGGATTCGACCGGTGCGTCCGTGCCGTTAGGGATAATGACGCCCGTGTCGAGCAGCGAGCGCCACGCGTAGGCGCCCTTCACGCGCTCGGGACCCAAGCGCGCCTCGGCCCAGCCCATGTCGCTGATCTGATGCGTCGTTTGCATCGACGGGATGATGCCGAGCGCGCGAAAGCGCGGGATATCCTCCGGGCTGAGCACTTGCGCGTGTTCGATGCGCAAGCGGTAATCGCCGGCCGGAGCCGTGCGCAGCGCGCTTTCGTATGCATCCAGGACGATCCGGTTTCCCCGGTCGCCGATTGCATGCACGCATGTTTGGAAGCCGTGCGCGAGCGCGCGCGTCGCTACGTCGGCGATATGCGTCTGCGGCGTTCGGATCAGGCCCGAGTTTCCGGGATCGTCGGTGTACGGTGCCAGCAGGGCCGCGCCGCGCGAACCGAGCGCGCCGTCGACGAACATCTTGATGGCCGCCACGGACAGCCGGCCGTCGTACGCGTCGCGAACCGGACCTTTCGCGAAACGCTCGGCCAGTAACGCCGGATCGTCCGCGAGCATCGCCGCGATGCGCAGCTGCAAGTCGGCGGAGCGCGCGAGTTCCTCGAAGGCCGCGAGTGCACCCGCCGTCGTGTACGCCTCGCCGATCGCGGTGACGCCGAAACGGTTGGCTTCGGCGACGGCATCACGCGTCTGTCGCACGAGTTCGTCATGCGACGGCGGCGGAATGCCGCGCGAGACGAGAGCCATCGCGTTATCGACGAACACGCCCGTCGGGTTACCCGCGCCGTCGCGCAAAATGCGGCCGCCGGCCGGATCGGGCGTGGCCTTCGTAATGCCGGCGAGCTGCATGGCCTTGGCGTTCGCGAGCAGCGCGTGCCCGTCAATTCGCTCGAGCACGACCGGCCGGTCGGGGATCGCCGCCGAGAGCGCATCGTGCGTGGGAAACGCCTTGCCGGGCCACAAATTTTGGTCCCACCCGTCGCCGCGTATCCATGCGTCGGGCGACGTCTTCGCGAACGCCACCGTCCGCGCCACCACCTCCGCGAACGACGCGACGTGCACGAGATCGACTTCGTGCAGCGCCGCACCCACCGATGTGAGATGCAGATGCGCGTCGATGAAGCCGGGCAGCACCGTCGCTTCACCGGCGTCGACGATTTCGGTGCCGGCTCCGCGCAACGCGAGCGCGCCGTCGCGCGAGCCGACGTACGTGAAGCGCCCGGCACGCACGGCGAATGCTTCCGCCACGGGCATGCCGTCGTCGACGGTTCGCACGCGCCGCGCCAGCACGATGAGATCCGGAGCAGCGCCGCTCGCAGCAGCCGCCGCACCCGAACCTGCGAACGCGGGAACGCCGAACGCCGCCAGGGAGCCGTGCAAAAATCGTTGACGCTTCATGCGCCGCACTTCACGCCGCCGTTCGGGCGTCCTCTCTGCCGTCCGAGCCCACGTTCAAGACGGATGATAGAGACTGGCGCCGGCGAACATGTCGCAGGCAGCCATTCCTCCGAGCGAAACGATGCAGAGGCCGAAGAGGAACGCGCGGCGGTGTCGGGTCAGGCGCGAACTCGCGTCTGCCGTCGAGAGATACAAAAGAGCGACGAGAACAGCGAGCGTTTCGAATATGTACCACGCGGCCGATCCACCGGAAACCGGGAGCTCGCCGCGTGCCGGCGCGATCCCGCTAAAGATGATGCCGGACGCATAGAGGAAGATTATCGCTAAGAATCCCGTGAGCCCACCCAGGCAGAAGCTGAGCGCGCGTGATGGAGGAAGCGGACCCGCCGCGCTCGGGCGCGGCTCTCCGCACCGGCTACAGTAGGCAAGCTCGGAGTCGATCGTACCGCCGCAATTCGGGCAGGTCACCGCGACGCGCTCGCTAGGCGACGGAGCACGGGGCCGCTCGAACAATTGGTAATCGCAGCGAAGCAATCCCCTTCGTGCGGTCGAGAATGCCGCACGTACGCCCGATCACCTCCTTTCGTCCACGCGGGGCCTCGGCCGGGAAAAGAAACAGCCGCCTGCGTGGAGGACGCGGGCGGCTGCTCATGGAGGCTACGAAGGGTTAGCCGTTGATCACGCCTTGGGCTGCCGCTAAGCGCGCGATCGGCACGCGGTAGGGCGAACACGAAACGTAATCGAGGTGGATGCGGTGGCAGAAGCCGATGCTCGAGGGTTCACCGCCGTGCTCGCCGCAGATGCCGATCTTCAGGTGCGGGCGCGCGGTGCGGCCGCGTTCGACGGCCATGCGCATCAGGCTACCCACGCCCTGCTGATCGAGGACCTGGAAGGGATCGTCCTTGAGGATCTTCTTCTCGAGGTACTTCGGGATGAACGTACCTTCGGCGTCGTCGCGGGAGTAGCCGAACGTCGTTTGGGTGAGGTCGTTCGTGCCGAACGAGAAGAACTGCGCGTATTCGGCGAGTTCGCCCGCCACCACGCACGCGCGCGGCAACTCGATCATCGTGCCGATCCGGTAATCGATCTTGACGCCCTTCTCCTCGATCACGCGGTCGGCGACTTCCTTGGCGGCCGCGTAGGTGAAGACCATCTCTTCCTTGGTGCCGACGCCGGGAATCATCACGTCGGGCCGCGCGTCGATGCCGTCCTTGAGCAATTCCGCAGCGGCTTCGAAGATCGCGCGTACTTGCATCGCGTAGATCTCGGGATACACGATGCCGAGGCGGCAGACGCGCAAGCCGAGCATCGGGTTCTGTTCGTGCAGCGAACGAACGCGCGTCAGCATGGCGCTCCGTTCCTTGTACTCGGGATCGTTCTCGCCTTTGGTGATGCGCAGCTCCGTCGTCTCGACGAGCAGATCCTCGAGCGAGGGCAAGAACTCGTGCAGCGGCGGATCGAGCAGCCGGATCGTGACCGTGTAGCCGGCCATCGCCGAGAGGATGCCCTTGAAGTCCTCGCGCTGGAAGGGCAGCAGCTTTTCGAGCGCTTCCGCGCGCGCGTCTTCCGTGTCGGCCAGAATCATCTTCTGTACGACCGGGAGACGATCGGTCTGCATGAACATGTGCTCGGTCCGGCAGAGGCCGATGCCGGTCGCGCCGAGTTCGCGAGCCTTGCGGGCGTCTTCGGGCGTGTCCGCGTTGGCCCAGACCTGCAGCTTCTTCGTGTCGTCGGCCCAGCTCAGGAATTCCGCGAGCCACGACGGCAGCTCCGACGGCGGCGGAATCAGCTTGAGCGCGCCCAGCACCACTTCGCCGGTCGTGCCGTCGATCGTGATGTGGTCGCCTTCCTTGACCGGGATGCCGCCGATCGTCGCCGTGCGCGTGCGCTCGTCGAGAATCAGCGCTTCGCAACCGGCGACGCAGGGCCGCCCCATGCCGCGCGCGACGACCGCCGCGTGCGAGGTCGCGCCGCCCTTGGCCGTCAGCACGCCCTCCGCGGCGATGATGCCGTGCACGTCGTCCGGCGTCGTCTCGTTGCGCACGAGCACGACCGGCTTACCGGCTTTCTTCCATTCGACCGCCGTATCGGGATCGAACACGATCGCGCCCGCGCCCGCGCCCGGCGAGGCGTTGAGACCCTTGGCCGCGGCCGTATAGGTCTGCTTGGGATCGATGCGCGCGTGGAAGAGCTGATCGAGCGAATCGGCGCTCACGCGTTTGAGCGCTTCGTGCTTGCAGATCAGGCCCTCGTGCACCATGTCGAGCGCGATCTTGACGGCTGCTTCGGCACTGCGCTTGCCGTTGCGCGTCTGCAGCATGTAGAGCTTGCCGCGTTCGACCGTGAACTCGAGATCTTGCATGTCCTTGTAATGCGTCTCGAGCACGTTGGCGAAATTGACGAACTGGTGGTAGATCTCGGGCTGCGTCTTATCGAGGTCCGCGATCGGCAGCGGCGTGCGGATGCCCGCCACCACGTCCTCGCCTTGCGCGTTGACCAGGTACTCGCCGAAGAGCCGCCGCTCGCCGGTGTTGGGTTCGCGCGTGAACGCGACGCCGGTGCCCGAGTCGTCGCCCATGTTGCCGAAGACCATCGTGCAGATGTTGACGGCGGTGCCCCACTCGTCGGGCAACTTATTGTAACGGCGATAGTCGATCGCGCGTTTGGAGAACCACGAATCGAACACGGCCTTGACCGAGAGTTCGAGCTGCTCGTGAACGTCCTGCGGGAAATCGTGGCCGACGGCATCGCGCACGATCACCTTGTAGGCGGCGACGACGCCCTGCCAATCTTCGGCGCTGAGCTCCGGATCCGCCGTCTTGCCGGTGCGCTTCTTGACGTCGGAGATCACGTGCTCGAACTTGTCCTTGTCGATTCCGAGCACGACCGACCCGAACATGCCGATGAAACGCCGGTACGCGTCCCAGGCGAAGCGCGGGTTGTCGGTCTGCAGCGCGAGGCCGCGCACCGTTTCGTCGTTGAGGCCGAGGTTGAGGATCGTGTCCATCATGCCCGGCATCGAGACGCGCGCGCCGCTGCGCACCGAGACGAGCAGCGGATGATGCGATCCGCCGAATTCCTTGCCCGTCTTGGCCTCGAGATCGCGCATCGCCGCTTCGATCTCGCCGGCCAGGCCGTCGGGAAACTTTCGGCCCAAGCGATAAAAGTCGAGACAGGCCTCGGTGGTGATGGTGAAGCCCGGAGGAACCGGCAAGCCCGCGCGAGTCATCTCGGCGAGGCCCGCGCCTTTTCCGCCGAGGAGTTCGCGCATTTTGCCGTCGCCTTCCTCGAACGTGTAGACGTGCTTCACGGGGGTGGCAACCGATACGGCAGTCAAGAAAGCCTCACGAATTTTAGAAGATCGGTGCAACTTTAGGGACGGTTTGTAAAAGAATATGTTGGCGAGTGCGGCCCGCCTTCCTGGAAGACGGCGCTATCGCGAGAGCTCCGTGGCGTCGATGAGTTACTAAGGAGCAACAGCCTATTAGAGCCCCTTGCCGCGCGGATTATTTTAGGTGTGAAGCACTAGCGCGCTGCTTGCGGCGAAGACTCTCGACCGGGCGGCCCGTCCCGGCGGGCCTTTCGCCGGACCCACCGGGGGGTAGCGCGATTTCGCGGTGCGCCGGCCAAGCTTCCTCGCGGCGGCGGATGACGCGCCCGGAGCGTGGCTCGCTTGCTCGCAATGATCCGGGAGCACCGCCGCCTCGTTGCGAACCGGCCTGGAGTGGATACCTGCTGGTTCTGCGAGCGGCGCCCGGCGGCGCACGACACCGCCTACCGTGCGACCGTGTACGGCGACAAGAAGAACGGGCGACCCGTCCGGGACGCGGTCCGCGCTTCGGCGCAGCGCCGCGAATCGGCCATCACCGTCAGCGGGCTCGCGCTCGGCACGCTTTTGCTGCCGGGCGCATATGCCGCGACCGTGTCCGCGAGCGGGCACGCGCCGTTCCTCTTGTTCGGTAGCACCGCAGCGACGCTGACCGCGCTCGCCATCCTCGGATTTCTCGAGGGCCTCGCCTCCGGCGTCGCCATCGCGGCGCTCGTCGTCCGCGGACGCACCGGGCGCGACCCGCGCACCCACCCGGAGATCGTCGCGCTGGCCGCCGCAGGTTGGTCCTACGATCCGCCGGCCACCGAGTGAAGCGAGTCCGCCGCACGTGATTCGCACCGGCATCGACGTCGGAGGAACCTTCACCGACCTGATCGCCCGCGATGCCGGCGGGGGACTCGTGCGCCTGAAAGTTCCGACCACGCCGCGCGCTCCGGAGGGCGGTGCGCTCGCGGCCCTCGAGGCCCTGCTCTCCGGCGGCACGCACGCGGAGGACGTGGCCGTCGTGGCGCACGCCAGCACGATCGCGACGAACGCCCTGCTCGGCCAACTTCATTTGGAGTTACCGCGCGTCGCGTTCGTCACGACCGCGGGCTTCCGCGACGTCCTCGAGATCGGCCGCCAGAACCGCAGCGCCGTCTACGATCTGCAGGTGTCGAGGCCCGTTCCGCTCGCGCGCCGTGAAGATCGTTTTGTCGTGAACGAACGGCTCGACGCCGCCGGCAACGTGCTGCAGGCGCTCGACGTAGCGGAAGTCGACGCGATCGCGGATGAGATCGCGCGCCGCGGCATTCGCACCGTAGCCGTCGGCCTGCTGCACGCCTACGTCGACGACGGGCACGAAGCCGCCATCGCGAAACGTTTGGCCGAGCGCCTGCCCGGCGTCGCGATCTGCCGTTCGGCCGAACTGGTCCGCGAATTCCGCGAGTACGAGCGCTTTTCGACGGCGGTCGTCAACGCCGCGCTAATGCCCGCGGTCGGCGGTTATTTGGAGCGGTTCGTCGCGGGCGTGCGCGCCGCCGGCGTGGCCGCGCCGGTGTTCGCGATGCGCTCCGACGGCGGCATGGCTTCGGTCGAAGTGGCCGCGCGGCAGCCCGCGTCGCTGATCGAAAGCGGTCCGGCCGGCGGCGTGATCGCGGCCGCGGCGCTCGGCCGCGCGCTCGGGCTCGCGCGCGTGCTCTCGTTCGACATGGGCGGCACGACCGCCAAAGCGGGCACGATCCTCGACGGCACGCCGGAAATCGCAACGGAGTTCGAAGCGGCGGGCTCGACGCACAGCGGGCGCGCGCTCAAGGGCAGCGGCTATCCCGTGCGTTTTCCGTTCGTCGATCTAGCCGAGGTCAGCGCCGGCGGCGGAACGATCGCGTGGCTCGACCGCGCGGGGACCCTGCGCGTGGGTCCGCTGTCCGCAGGCGCCGATCCGGGGCCGGCCGCCTACGGGCGCGGCACGCAACCGACGGTGACGGATGCGAACATCGTGCTCGGGCGCCTCAACCCGCGCGCGCTGCTGGGCGGCACCTTCCCGCTCGATGCCGGCGCCGCGCGACGCGCCGTCGCCTCGTTAGCGACGATCTCCGAAGGCGACGTCGTCGCCGCGGCCGCGGGCATCGTCGCGATCGTCGATTCCGAGATGGCGAAGGTGCTGCGCATCGTGTCGGTCGAGCGCGGCTACGACCCGCGGGATTTCACGCTGGTCGCCTTCGGCGGCGGCGGTCCGTTGCACGCCTGCGCGGTGGCGGGCGACATCGGCGTGCGGCGGATCGTCGTGCCGGTGCTGCCCGGTCTCTTCTCCGCCGAAGGCCTGCTCGCGGCCGACGTCCGCGTCGCGAGCAGCCGTTCGTTTCTGGCACCCGCGGACGCTCGCGCGGAGCGCGCGCTCGAGGCCGCCTTCGCCGCGCTGCAGGCGACGGGCGAAGACGCGCTGGCCGCACAAGGCGTCGCGCCCGGCGATCGCGTGTACGCACGCGAACTCGATCTGCGGTATGCGGGGCAATCCTTCGAACTCAGCGTACCGGCGAACGGACTCGCCGCCGCGGCGGAGACGTTTCACGAGCGGCACGCGGCGCGCTACGGTTACGCGGTGCGGGACGAAACGGTCGAGATCGTTACCGCGCGAGTCGTGGCCCTCGGACGGACTGCGAACCCCGGTGCCGGCGTCGTGCCGGTAGGGGAGCGCGAGCCGGCTCCGGCTCCGCCCGAGGCGCTGCTGGAAACGCGCCCGATCTTCGACGGTGCGGCGCTCGCGGACACACCCGTGTTCGCCCGCGAACGCCTGCCGGCCGGAACCGCACTCGCCGGCCCCGCCGTCATCGAGCAATACGACGCGACGACGTTCGTCGCGCCGCAGTGGCGCGCGCGCGTCGACGGCGCCGGCAATCTCCACCTGGAGCACGCCCGCGCATGAACCCGATAACCGCCGCCATTATCGCTTCTTCGCTGACGTACGCGAGCGAAGAGATGGGCATCGCGATCCGCAACGCCTCGTACTCGCCGAACATCAAGGAGCGCCTCGACCACTCGTGCGCGCTGTTCGACCGGCACGGGCGCTTGATCGCGCAAGCCGAACACATTCCCGTGCATCTCGGGTCGCTGCCGTGGGGATTGCGGCGCTCGCTCGCATGGCTCGCGGAACGCGGCCTGACACCCGCGCCCGGCGAGCAATGGGTCGTGAACGATCCCTACCTCGCGGGCACGCATCTCAACGACGTCACGGTGATCCGGCCGATCTTCCACGCCGGCGCGCTGGTCGCGTACGCCGCGAACAAGGCGCATCATGCCGACGTCGGCGGCGCGGCGCCGGGCTCGATGCCGCCCGACGCGCGCGACCTCTTCGCCGAGGGTTTCGTCGTGCCGCCGATTCGCCTCGTGACGGACGACGCGTTCGTTTCCGGCACGCTCGAACTCTTCCGCGCGAATTCGCGCACGCCGGCCGCGCGTTCCGGCGATCTGCGCGCGCAAGTCGCGGGCAACCTCACGGGCGAACGCCGCGTGCGCGAGCTCCTCGAACGATACGGTACCGATGTATTCGAAGCGGCGATCGAACGCGCGCTCGACGCGAGCGAAACCCGCATGCACGCGGCGCTGCGCGACCTGCCCGACGGCGAGGCGGTCGCAAGCGACGTCCTCGAGGACGCTTCCGGAGAACCCTCGCTCGAGCTGCGCGTGCGCGTCACGAAGTCCGGCGACCGGGTCGCGCTCGATTACACGGGCACCGCGGCGCAGATCGCGGCTCCGCTCAACGCCGTCTTCGGCGTGACGCTCTCGGGAATATACTACGTCGTGCGCGCGCTGACCGACGCAACGATCCCGATGAACGAGGGCGTGTTCCGTCCCATCGACGTCGCCGTCCCCGAGGGGACGCTGCTCAACCCGGTGCGCCCCGCGCCCGTCTCGGGCGGCAACGTCGAGACGTCGATGCGCAACGCGGACCTCGTCTTGCGCGCCTTCGGGACGCTCGCCCCGGATCGCGTGCCCGCGCAGAGCGGCGGTTCGATGAACAACGTGATGATGGGCGGCGTCGACGGCGGCGTGCCCTGGTCGTTCTACGAAACCAACGGCTGCGGGATGGGCGCCCGTCCGCACGCCGACGGCATCGACGCCATCCACGCCCACATGACCAACACGCTCAACACGCCGATCGAGGCGATCGAACGCGATTTCCCTTTGCGGATCGTACGCTATGAATTCGCGGAAGGCAGCGCGGGAAGCGGCCGCTATCGCGGCGGCTCCGGTCTCGTTCGCAGCTTCGCGCTCACGCGCGGCCGCGCGACGCTCTCGCTCTTGGCGGAGCGCCATCGCGTGGCCCCGCGCGGCGCGCTCGGCGGCGGCGACGGCGCGACCGGTTCGCACACGCTCTTCCGCGGCGCCACCACAACCCGGCTGCCCGCCAAGACGTCGCTCGCGCTCGAAGCCGGCGACGTCGTGGAGGTGCGCACGGCGGGCGGCGGCGGTTACGGACCCGCGCCCGAGCGCGAGGTTTCCGCGCGCGAGCGCGACGCGCGGGACGGCATCTTCCCGCCCGGAGAAAGCGCTCGATGAGCGCGCTGATGTGGGCCCTGGGCATGGGCCTGGCCGCGATGATCGGCGGCGCGCTCGGTGCTTCGTTCGTGAAGGAACGCGGGCGCAAGGTGCTGCCGGTCGTCATCGTTCTCACGCTGCTGTGCGGCCTCGCGATCGGTTACGGGCTCAACGGCGAGCTCGACGCGATCGAAGCGACTTCGCATTAACGGGCGCGGCGCCGAGGGGACGCGCGCCCGCACGGTTAATCGAAGCTGTCCCTATCGACCGTGCGAGGGCGACATGAGCGACGATTCAGTCAAGTACGTACTGGGTGAAGACCGCATTCCGAAGGCGTGGTACAACCTGGTCGCGGACCTTCCGGCGCCCCCGCCGCCGGTGCTCCACCCGGGGCACGGAGGGCCCATCGGCCCGGGCGACCTCGCCCCACTCTTCCCGATGGCGATCATCATGCAAGAGGTCGCAACCGAACGCTGGATCGAGATTCCGGACCCGGTGCGCGACATCTACCGGATGTGGCGGCCTTCGCCGCTCGTCCGCGCGCGGCGCCTCGAGAAAGCGCTCGACACGCCGGCGAAGATCTTTTTCAAATACGAGGGCGTGAGCCCGGCGGGCAGCCACAAGCCCAATACCGCGGTCGCGCAGGCGTTCTACAACAAGGAAGAGGGCGTCAAACGGCTGACCACCGAGACCGGTGCGGGCCAGTGGGGCTCGTCGCTCGCCTTCGCGGGCCAACTGTTCGGCCTGGAAGTCGACGTCTTCATGGTCAAGGTCAGCTACGGCCAGAAGCCGTACCGGCGCGCGCTCATGGAGACCTACGGCGCGCGCTGCGTCGCGAGCCCTTCGACGGAAACGGCGTCGGGCCGCGCGATCCTCGCGCAATTTCCGGACTCGACGGGGTCGCTCGGCATCGCGATTTCCGAAGCCGTCGAAGTGGCCGCGCAGCGCGAGGATACGAAATACTCGCTCGGTTCGGTCCTGAACCACGTGCTCTTACATCAGACGATCATCGGCGAGGAAGCGATGCTGCAATTCGCCGACGCGCAAGCCGAGCCCGATATCGTGATCGGGTGCGCGGGCGGCGGCAGCAATTTCGCCGGCATCGCGTTCCCGTATCTGCGCGAGAAGCTCGCAGGCCGTTCTAAGGCACGCGTGATCGCGGTGGAACCCGCGGCCTGTCCGACCCTGACGCGCGGCACGTACGCGTACGATTTCGGCGACACGGCCCACCACACGCCGCTGGTGAAGATGCACACGCTCGGCTCGTCGTTCATCCCGCCGGGCTTCCACGCCGGCGGCCTGCGCTATCACGGCATGGCGCCGCTGGTGAGCCACGTCAAGGAACTCGGCTTGATCGAAGCGCGCGCCTACCACCAGACCGAGTGCTTCGCGGCGGGCGTGCAACTCGCGCGCTGCGAGGGCATCGTGCCCGCGCCCGAATCGACGCACGCCGTCAAGGCCGCGATCGACGAAGCCTTACGCTGCAAAGCCGAAGGCCGCTCCGAGACGATCCTCTTCAACCTCTCGGGCCACGGCCACTTCGACATGCAAGCCTACACCGATTACTTCGCGGGGAAACTTCAGGACGTGTCGTTCGAACAGTCCGAACTCGACGACGCGCTTCGGCAGCTGCCGGCGATCGCAGCCGCCGTGTGACGCTTACCAAACTCATCCACTCGGGAATCCGGTCAATCCGAAACGCAAACGAGATTAATAGTTATTATTCTCAAGACTGTTGTAATATTTCCTATCCGGAGAGAGGACTAGGCCGCTGACCTAGAATAGCGGCTTGTGGCATCCGATCCGGCCGAGGCGACAACCGGAACCGACGCACCAGCCGAGGTGCCGTCGGCCTTCGGCTGGCGTGAGTTGCTTTTCTTGTATTCGGGCGCTCTCTTGAGCTGCGCGGCCGGCAGCATCTTATCATACAACGGACTATTGACATCGAATGCGTGGCATAGTTGGATAATCGAACGCTGCAGCACGTCCGGAACCTCGAACGGAAGCTATAACGGCCCCGTCATCGATATCGTGCGCGCTGCGCTGGCCGCTGCTCCAGCGTTATTTGCCTTTCATAGAATGGCCATCGTCCCGACTGGCTCCGCGAAAGGCGAAGACCGCAGACTAAACTGGTTACCCTGGACCCGAAAAGGCCTCGACGGAGAACTGCCAAGCGATGAGTTCCCGTTCGCGAAACACTCTCGATTCGAACCCGCGCTCTTGTTGGCTTTTGCGGTACCGGCGGCGACGATCATCTTGATCGCAAGACCGTACGAATTTCTACTTGAGTACCGGTATGGAGATTATAGCGGCTCGTTCGATCCGATCCATTTTTTCAATCTTCTTCCCGAGCTGTACTCGACGTCGTTTTTCGACATCACCCGGCCATATATCTTCCCGTACTCATTGTACATACTCGGACTTTGGTATTTCATGGCGCTTCCGGTCTTGATCTGTATTATAAGGAGCATTCGATTCGATTTCGATTCGTACCGCGATAAGGAGCGCCACTTAGCCTCGCCGGCGTTCGAAGAGGGCACGACGCCCGCAGGAAACGCCATAGACGATTCGCGTTTCGAATTCACGAAGGCGTTCACGCTCATCGACGATCTCGGAAAGAGATACGCATCGATCCTCGCTGCAATGATTCTCCTATGCTATCTCGAGCAACTAAGGTTGACTTGTTCCGTACTGCAGGGGGCCTCAGATGAAGGCAAGACCGCCTTGCTCTTGATCTCCGCTTCATCGGTCGGAGCACTGTGCTATTCCTACCTCTTCGCCCATTACCGAATCCGAAGCGCGGCAAGCCGGCGATTGGACGCGCTCGCAAGCATTCTCCGGAAAGACCCGACGCGCGGAGACGACTTACGCGACTGTTCCGAATTGTTGATGTTCGTCAAATCAAAGGATGGCGTGAAGGAACTATGGACCTTCGGTGGATTCGCCGGCGCATTCGGCCTCATCTACGGATTTCTTTGGAATATATCTTTAACGAAAACCTTTGCGGCGCTGCGATAGCCGTGCTTCCGACACATTGGGTCCAGAACATAGCCAAGGTATTCCAGCTGAAATGCTAAGCGACCGTCAACTTCCGTCGGGCCAGCCGCCGCGGTGCAGCACCAGCGGATAATGGGGAAGCGCCCCGGCCGGATCGCGGAGCATCGCCTCGGTCTGCGCGAGATACGGCGGGCGCCCGCGCCACGCGCCGGGCGGCGGTTCGAGACCGCGGGCCAGGAGCGGTTGACCGTCCTCGCGCCGCTCGACCAGGCTCGTTAGCGCCTTTCGGAGGCGCTGCAGTTCATCGCTGCCGAAGCGCGCCGCCATGCGCTCCTCGGTACCGGCCAGATTCTGCTCGTAAGCCTCCCGCGCGCGCAAACCGCTCTCCGTGAGACGCACGATCTTCACGCGCGGGGCACCCTGGCCGGTCTCGAGGGTGGCGAGACCGCGACTGGCGAGAAAGCCCGTCGCCATCGCGAGCCCTTCCCTCGAGACGCCGCTGCGGGCCGGCAGCTCCCGGACCGGCACACCGCTCCCGTCGAGGATCCGCAGCACGTTCGCGCCGAGCGGGAGCGACAGCGTCGAGCGCGCCTCGTACTCGAGCGCGAACGAATGCAGCGCGTGCGAGAGCAGCGCCGGGAGATCGAAGCGTTCGGCCGGCGTGCCCGGCGCGGCGAGCTCGCGTGCCGGAAAGTCACCGGACGTCGAAGCGAACCCGTACCCGAGCAGCGGAACGTAATGCGGCAACGCGACCGGAATTCGAGACTCGATCGACTCGAGCGAAGCGCGGAGTTCGTCGAGTTCGGGGGCGCCGAAACGCTCGCGCCAGCGCCGCTCGATCAGGTCCGGTACGGGTTGCCACAACGACCGCGCGCGCAAGCACGTGGCCGTCGGGCGCAGTGTCCAGGCGCGGGGCCGCGTGCGATCGACCGTTATGTAGCCCCAACGTTCCAGCGCGCCCAACAGCCAGCGGTCGCTCGCCGAAAAGCCGGCCGCCGCGTGTAGCTCGCGGGCCGGCATGCCGTCGTCGCGTACGAAGCGAACGTAATTTGCCCAGAAGGCGTGCGATATCCCGAAGGCGCGGCGCGGACCCGCCTCCGCGAGTCGCCGCTCGACTTCGTTGTCGACCTCGATCGTGAACGCGACCAGCGTCCACGAAAGCAACGTCGAAAACGAAACCGCGGCGCGCGCCATACGATTGACATTAATACGCACTGCGTAGTATTGTCGAGGCATGCTTCCGCGCTTGCTCCTCCTTGCGTTCACGCTACTGTCGTTCGTTCCCATGCCGGCCGAGGCCGGCGCGATGACCGCCGTCCCAGCGACCTCGACGTCGCCCGCGGTGCCCGTCTACATCGCCCGGCCGCTCGGTAACGGGCCGTTTCCGGCCGTGCTCCTGTTGCACGGCTGCGACGGCTTCAACGGATTCGGCGCGGTGTACGCCGACCGCCTGACCCGCCTGGGGTACGTCGCCGTCGCGCTCGATTCGCTCGGGCCCGTCGAACCCTTCGCGGGCTGCACCGATCGTGACGGTTCGATCGACGAAGCCGCCGACGCGCGCGCGACGCTCGCGTGGATGCGCACGTTGCCCTACGTTTCCGCGGACCGGCTCGCGGTTATCGGCTTTTCGATGGGCGGCGCCGCCGTGCTGAACATCGTCGACGCTCGCAAACATCCCGAAGCGCCGCCCAAAGGTCTCCGCGCGGCGGTCGCGTTCTATCCGAATTGCGAAGGACGCGACGGCAACGTCACGGTACCGCTGCGCATCTTCGACGGCGACGCCGATACGATCACGCCCGCTCTGCCGTGCGAAGCGCTGGCGAAAGCCGGCAAGGCCGCCGGCAAACCCGTCGAGATCACGGTCTATCCCGGCGCGACCCACGGTTTCCAAATCCCGGGCGACCACTCGTTCTTCGGCCAGCCGATCCGTTACGACGAAGCGGCCACCAAGGATTCCGCCGCGAAGGTCGAGCAGTTCCTCGCGGCCTCGCTGAAGTAAGCCGCCGCGACCGAACTAGCCGGAGTTCTCGCTCGCGGACGGCCACATCCCCATCGCGTGGAAACCGGCGTCGACGAAGTGCACGTCGGCCGTGACGGCCCGCGAGAGATCGGAAGCCAGATAGACGGCCGTGTTGCCCACGTCCTCGGCCGTCACGTTGCGTCGCAGCGGGGCGCCCGCCGCCGTCTTATCGACCATGCTCTTGAAGCCGCGCACCGCGCGCGAGCTCGCGGTCGAGATCGGGCCGGCCGAGATCGCGTTGACGCGGATACCGCGCTCGCCCAGATCGAACGCGAGATAGCGGACGATCGACTCCAGCGCCGCCTTCGCGATTCCCGCTAGATTGTAGTTGGGCACGATCGCGGTCGAGCCCTGATACGTCATCGCGATGATGCTCGCGCCGTCGCTCAGTAACCCTTCCAGCGCGTTGGTGAGCGCGATCAGCGAGAACGACGAGATGTCGAGCGCCAGCGCGAAGCCGCCGCGCGAGGTCGTGTAGACCTTGCCCTGCAGATCTTCCTTGTTCGTGAATGCGATCGAATGCACGAGCACGTCGAGCCGGCCGTAATCGTTGCGCACGGCGGCCGCGAGGTCGGCGAGCGCGGCATCGCTGCCGACGTCGCAAGGGTAACTGCGTCCGCCCAGCTCGTTCGCCAGCTTCTCCACCTCGTCGCGCACGCGGTCGCCCTGATAGATGAAACACACCTGGGCGCCGTGCGCGTGGAGCGCGCGCGCGACCCCGGTCGCGATCGACCAGCGGTTAGCGACGCCCGTCACGAGGGCGATTTTACCGTCTAAGAGTGCCACGCTGTCTTACTATGGGACGAAAACGTCGCGAGGCCTTCAGGCGCTCGGCGCCAATAGCCGGTCCAGGACGTCGGCGGCCGTGTATTCCAGACGATCGGGCGGCATGAAGCGCCCGATGCCGCTCACGTCGTTGCCGGACGTGACGATGCCGGCCTCGACGATGTGGCCCTTGCGGACTTGCTGCAGCCCGATCGTGGCGACCAGCGCGTTGCAAATGCACTTGCGGCCCTCGGTCTCTTCGCGGATGCCGCCCTTCGAAACGTACGTGGACGGCGGCTCCGCGGCACAGCGATAGCCGATCGTACCGTCGTCGCGACGGTAGGCTTCGCGCAGGAAGCCGAGATCGCAGATCCGCGGACGCTTCCGAAAGACCGCGGAATCCGATAAGGTGCCCTCGAGCGCGACCACTTTGAACGGAAAGTTCGTCGGCGACGCGAGCGGATCGGTGAACACCTTGACGTCTCCCGCCGCGACCTTCGCGAGCAGCGCCCGCTTATAATCCTCGCGCATGCCCGACTCCACGCAGTACGCGAAGGCGGTCCCCACTTGCACGCCGGTCGCGCCGGCGGCCAGCGCCTCTTGCAGCTTCTCGGCCGAACCGTAGCCGCCGGCGAGCCAGAAGGGTAGGCCGAGCTCGCGAATCTTCGCCAGATCGACGACGTCGCGCTCGCCGTAGACGACTTCGCCGGCCTCGTCGAGATGGACTTTGCCGCGCGGCGGGGCGTTGTGGCCGCCCGCGGTCGGCCCTTCGATCACGAAGCCGTCGACGCGCCCCTCCGTGCGTTTCACGAGCGAAACGGCCAGCACGTTCGAGGCGATGATCGCGATGAATTTCGGGCGCGGCAACGGCAGCAGGTCGCGTTCCATGTACTCGCGCGGCGCGAACGACATCGTCACGTCGTCGCCTTCTTCGGCGCCGATCACGTGCAGCGGGTACGTCGCAGGTTCGTGCTCGACGAAGCGGTCGATGGCATCGGGAATCTTGACCGGAATGCCCGCGCCCATCAGGACGTACCCGACGCCCGCCAGCATCGCGCCGTAGAGCGAGGGCAAGTGCGGCATCTGGATCTTCTCGAGGTAGTTGATGCCGACCGGGTTGCCGTGCCCCTCACGGGCCAGGTTCACCTCGACGAAATTCGCGACGACGCAGAGCTCGGAGAGCTCGCGCGGCGTATCCTTCGCGAACATCGGGAGCGTCTTGTACGACTGCTCCTCGGCTCGCCCGCCGGGCTGGAAGTAGCGCTCGAGCACGCGCCGCGCCATCGCGGGAAACGGAAACCGCGCGAGCGCGCGGCGCATGTGCCCCCCAGGATCGCCGTCCTGCAAGCGGCGCGCCAGGATTTGGTCGAGAGCCGTCCCGGAAACGACGCCGAGCTGGCCGGAACGCGAAACCGCTTGCGCCAAGCGCCAGTTGGAGACGCCGGCGCCCATGCCGCCCTGGATGATCTGGGGAAGGGTACTCATCTGCGCCATTCTCTCACCTGCGCGACCGTCCGTGCTGCGACATTCGAAGCTCCGTCTCGCATCCCGAGATCGGGACACCGGGCAGCGCCGCGCGGTTTCGTTTAGTTCCTTACTTACCTGTTGCCTGATGTGACGTGCGGGACGGAGGGTACGCCGTTCGTGCGGCGCCAAGCCGCCATCGATACCTGGAGAGGAGCCCCGACATCTTCGCAGACGATCAGGCCGAGACGGTCGCCTTTCTCGAGAACGCGGCGAGCTACGGCGCTTCCGGCGAAGCGATCGAGCGCGTCGACACGCACGCGGCGAGCGTGTTCCTCATCGGCGGCCGCGCCTACAAACTCAAACGCGCGGTACGGTTTTCCTATTTGGATTTCTCGACGGTCGCGCGGCGCGAGGCCGCCTGCCGCGCGGAACTCGAGCTCAATCGACGCACCGCGCCCGAGCTCTATCTCGGCGTGCGCGCGATCGTGCGCGCGCCGAACGGCACGCTCGCGTTCGACGGCCCGGGCACGACCCTCGATTGGGTGGTCGAGATGCGCCGCTTCGATCAAGAACTGCTCTTCGACCGGATGGCGGCCCGCGGCGAGCTCGACGACCGGCTCGCCGAGTCGCTGAGCGCCGAGATCGCGCGCTTTCACGCCGCGGCACCGCGCGCGACGGATCGCGGCGGCCGCGACGGGCTCGAGCGCGTCGCGAACGGCATCGTCGGAAATCTAGCCGCGGCGCGCGACGAGCTGGACCCCGCGCGGTGCCGGACGCTCGCGGAGCGCTGGCAAACGGAGTTCGCGCGCTACGGCGACCTGCTGGACCGGCGCGCGCGCGCGGGCAAGGTGCGCCGCTGCCACGGCGACCTGCACCTGCGTAATATCTGCCTCTTGCACGGACGCCCCACGCTCTTCGACGCGTTGGAATTCAGCGAGGAACTGGCGACCACGGACGTGCTCTACGATCTCGCCTTCCTGCTGATGGATCTCGAACACCGCGCCTTGCACCGCTTCGCCAATCGCGTGTTCAACGAATACCTCGACCGCACGGGCGATACAGCGGGGATCGCGGCCCTGCCCCTCATGCTGTCGCTGCGCGCGGCGATCCGCGCGCACACGGGCGTCGCGGCGGCGCGTTCGCAGTCGCATCCGGAGCGCGTCGCGGCGGCGCTCGACGAAGCGCGCGCATACCTCGCGCTGGCCGAGCGCCTCATGGAACGGCCCGCGCTGCGTATGATCGCGGTCGCCGGGCTGAGCGGCAGCGGCAAATCGACGGTGGCGCGCGCGCTCGCGCCACGTTTCGGGCCGGCGCCCGGAGCGCGGATCCTGCATACGGACGCGCTGCGCAAGGCCCTCTTCGGCGCGGCCAAGACCGAGCGGCTCGACGCCGCGAAGTACGCCCCGGGCGTCAGCGAGCGCGTCTACGCACTCCAGCGCGACCGCGCGACCGAGGCGCTCGCGGCCGGATACGCGGTCGTCGCCGACGGCGTGTTCGTGCGACCGGCCGAACGCGACGCGATCGCGCGCTGCGCGGCCGCTGCGGGCGCGGCCTTCGCGGGCGTGTGGCTCGCGGCGCCGGCCGAGACGTTACACGAACGGTTGGCCGCACGTCGCGACGACATGTCCGACGCGACGCCGGGCGTCCTCGACGCGCAACTGAAACTCGACCCCGGCCGCATCGACTGGCCGCGCGTCGACGCCCGTGGCAGTGCGGACGACGTACTCGATGCCGCCGCGAGCGCCCTGGACACCCGACGTTCATAGGCTCTTCGCTGTAGCTCGACAAAACAGGTGTATCATCGTGGGACGGGGCGACCCGGAAGGATGGGGAACGATGACGGAAATCGCTGACGAGGTGACCGTCGACTGTACGAGCGGTGAAGCCGCCTCGTATCTGGCCGGCTTTTTCGAACAGCTCGGGGCGCCGGGCGGCGGCGGCGCGGTCCTCACCTTGTGCATTCCGCTCGGCGACGCATCGATCAACCGCGAGGTCATCGCGAAGATCACCGCACCGAAGGGATCGCCGGGTTATCGCGTGATGGGCGTGACGTGGAGCCCGAAGGACGGCGGTCCGTACCCGGATTTCGACGGCAGCCTCTCGCTCAGCGACCTGAGCGCATCGTCGAGCAAACTCGTGTTGCGCGGCACGTACGGTCCGCCCGGCGGCATCGTCGGCGCCGCGTTCGACGCTGTCGTGGGCCGGCGCATGGCGAGCGCGTCGCTCAAGGCGCTGCTCGCGACGCTCAAAGCGGCGATCGAGGCGGCGCGAACGCAGGCCTCCGCCGTTGCCGCGACCTACCTGCCGACCTACGAGTAGGCGCTAGCGAAACTTTTCTCCCTCCGCGGGCAGCAACTTTTTCCGCGCCGGACGCGATTGTGCCTCACGTGTCCGCACCAACTCGCACCCACACACCGTCGGTCCTCATCACCGGCGCGTCGAGCGGCATCGGCTTCGCGCTCGCGCGCACCATGGACGCTCTCGGCTGGCGCGTATTCGCCGGCGTGCGCACTGCGCGCGACGCGAACCACCTCCGCGAGAAACTGTCCGCGCGCAGCGAGCCGATCTTCCTCGACGTCACCGACGCGAACCAGATCGCAGCCGCGCGTAACCTCATCGACGATCTCGCGGGCGGCCGGCTCGACGGCCTGGTGAACAACGCGGGCATCGTGATCCACGGCCCCCTCGAGGGGCTCACCGTCGAGGCGCTACGCCGGCAACTCGAGGTCAACGTCGTCGGCGTGTTCGCGGTCACGCGCGCGTTCTTGCCTTTGGTGCGCGCGGCGGGCGGGCGCGTCGTCGTGGTGGGTTCGATTTCCGGGCGCGTCGCGTGGCCCTTCAACGGTGCCTACGCGGCGTCGAAGTTCGCCGTGCGTGGCTTCGCGGAATCGCTGCGTTTGGAGCAGCGCGCTTTCGGCGTGCGCGTCGTCTTGATCGAACCGGGGGCATTCGCGACCGCGATCTGGCGCAAGAAAACCGCGGCGGAGTACGTCGACACGACCGCCCTCGAGCCCGAGGTCGCTCGGCGCTATCGCGCGGCCCTGCGCGTGGTCGAGCGCTCGATGGATGCGATCGGCGCGCGCGCGCCGCAACCGGACCGGTGCGTCGCGGCCATCCGCCACGCCTTGACGGCGCGAAGGCCGCGCGCGCGTTACACGGTCGGCCGCGACGTTCGCCTGCAAGAAGCCTTCGCGCGATTGCCCGCGTTCCTCAAAGATCCGTTGATCGCGACGTCGATGAATCTCGTGCTCGAGCGCGTCGCGCGAGGCACGCGATGAAGGTGGCGAACGCCGTCGCGCTCGGCATCGCGGCCACGTCGCTGACGGGCTGGGTGGTGCTCGCATTCGGGCGCGGACACTTCTGGCGCGCCGAGCCCGAAGACCACGTCGCGGGCGAACGAATCGATGCGAGCGCGCGACGCGTCGAAGCCGTCGTCCCCGCGCGCAACGAAGAAAAGACGATCCGCCGCGCGCTCGAGTCGTTACTCGAGCAACGCTTCGAGGGACGCCTGAGCATCACGCTGGTCGACGACGCGAGCACCGACGCGACGGCGGCCGAAGCGCGCGCCGCCGCGGCCGCCGGGCGAAACGCCGGCGCGGTCGACATCGTCCGGGGCCGCCCGCTCCAGGCGCCGTGGACGGGGAAGGTCAACGCGCTCGACACCGGCGTCGCGTTCGTTCGCGATACGCGCGGCCTACCCGATTATTGGTTGTTCACCGACGCGGATATCGCGCACCATCCCCAGAACGTCGCCGAACTCGTCGCGAAGATGGAACGCGACGGCCTGGACCTCGCCTCGCTGATGGTGCGTCTGCATTGCGAGGGCGCGTGGGAACGGCTGCTCGTACCGGCGTTCATCTTCTTCTTCCGCAAGCTCTATCCGTTCGCGTGGTCGAACGATCCCGCGCGCGGAACCGCGGCCGCGGCCGGCGGCTGCATCCTCGTGCGCGCCGAAGCGCTGGAACGCATCGGGGGCCTCGCCGCGATCGCGGATCGTTTGATCGACGACTGCGCGCTGGCCGCCGCGATCAAACGCTCCGGCGGAAAAACGTGGCTCGGGCTCACCAGCCGCACGATGAGTTTGCGCCGCTACGAAACGCTCTGGCCGCTCTGGAAGATGGTCAAACGCACGGCCTTCGTGCAACTCGATCGCTCGCAGCGCACGACCGTGCTGGTCGGCGTCGCGATGAGCGTACTCTACCTGGCACCGCCCGGGCTCGCGTTAGCCGGAATCGCGCGGACCGATGCGCTGCTCGCCGGGATCGCCGCGACCGCATGGGCGCTGATGGCCGCCCTCTACGTGCCGACCCTGCGCGTCTACGACCGCCCGCTCCAAGAAGCGTTGGGATTGCCGATCGCCGCGGCCCTCTACACGATGATGACCTTCGACTCCGCGCTCGCCGACGCACGCGGTCGCGGCGGAGCCTGGAAAGGCCGGACCTATCGGGCCCGGCGGGCGCGACCGCGAACGGCGTCAGAGCCGCCAGGATCGAAAAACCGGTAATGAGCCGCGAGACGGCTTCGCCTTAAGTCATTATCTGAAAGGCCCCGTTGAATTCGGAGGCGATCTTCATTCGATGCAAGCGAACCGCCTCTGCCGGTCTGGGACCTTTGGAACCCGCTCGCGACCTCGTCGCGCCAGGTCGGTCTCACGACGATGCGAAACGAAGCGCTGTTCGCATGGTCTCGCAGCGGGTACTCTGCCGGAAGTTCGTCGGGCGCGTCGCCGGGCTCGAGCACCTCGCCGCGCGTCGATTCGCGGGGGCGCGGAAGTGATTCTCGGCAACGCGGGCAGTGGGCAAGCGCGCCTCGTCGCCGAGCGCCGGGCTCGTCTCGCAGCCCCCGCCACGATCGCCGTCGGCCGCGCACTCGGCCGGCGCACGTTCCAACGGCGGACCACGACCGTCACGATCGTAGACCGGGCGCGACGGTCGCGGAAGGCCTAAATGGTCTCGCAGCGCGTCCTGTGCCGCCGCTTCATCGGACGCGCGGCCGAGATCGAGCACCTCGCCGAGCGGCGGCGGGCGGCCGGCGATTCGCGTGGAAGCGCGGTCGTCGTCTTCGGGGAACCCGGTATCGGGAAGTCGCGTTTGATGCGCGAATACCGGGAGCGCTTCGGCGCCCGTTGCACGCTCGCCGTCGCGGACTGCCGCGAGTTCGGAGAAGGCCCGCTCGACCCGCTCGCGCGCGTCCTCGCGCAGCTCGGCGCACGGGCAGCCGACGTTCTCGAGACCGCGCGAGCATCCAAGCACGAACAGCGCAGCGCCATCTTGACGGCTTTCGAGAACGCGACGGCGCGCCGGCTCACGACCGTCATCATCGAGGACGCGCATTGGGCGCAAAACGAGCTGCTCGCGATCCTGGCGCTCCTGGCGCAATGGGCGGCGAACCGGCGATTCTTACTGATCGTCACGAGTCGTAACGTCGATCCCGCGGTCCCAGCCTTCAAGGCTCTCGCGCACCTCGCGCGGCACGCCTCCATCCTGCGGCTCGAACCGTTCGAACGCTTCGAACTCGACGACCTGATGAACGGCGCGCTCGCCGATTTCGGAGCGTCGATTCCGGCGGAGGCCTTCGACGACGTGCGCCGGCGGGCGTCGGGGAATCCACTCTTTGCCGAGGAGCTGCTCCGGCACGCCGTCGACGCGACGCGCCGCCCCCGCGCGCGCCGGGCGCGCATCGAGACCTTGCCGATCTCGCTGCAAGGCGTCATCCGCGAGCGTCTCGACCGCTGTGAAGCCGGCGATCGCGCCATTCTATCGGCGGCATCGATCTTCGGACGCCGCTTTCGCGTCGATTTGCTCGGCGACGTCTTCGCGCTCGAACGCGCCGCGATCGTTGCCGCGCTCGTGCGGCTGATCGAACTTCAGCTCGTCGACCGTTGCGACGATCCGTTGGCTTACGAATTCCGGCACGCGCTGACGCGGGACGTCGTGTACGGCGATCTGGTCCCAGCCGAGGCGCACGCCTTGCATTTGCGCGTCGCCGAGGCGATCGAAGCACTGCCCGGCGCGAACGCGCACGCCGAACTGTTGGCGCACAGTTTCTGGGAGGCACGGCTGCCGGAGCGCGCGGCGCCGTATTGCGAAGCTGCCGGCGACGCGGCGGCAAATCACTACGCCTACGAAGACGCTGCACTCTGGTTCGAACGCGCGGTGAACGCATACGCCGGCCGTCCGGGCGACAGCGGCCGCGTGCTCAAGAAAGCAGCCATCGCGATGGACCGGCTGGCCGAGTCCAAGCGCGCCGCCGCCCTTTACGATCGCGCGATCGAGGCCTTCTTAGCCGACGGCGACTTCGCTTCGGCCCTCGAACACACGATCAACCTCTCGGGAGTGTACTTCAACGACGGCCGTGAAGACGAGGCTTTCGCGGCCGCGGATCGCGGGCTCGAAATCGCCGAGCGATCCGCCTCATCCGCCCTCCGGCACATGGCGCTCCTGCGCCGTTTCTCGCTGTTCACCGTCGCGGGGCGGCGCCGCGACGCCGCCAGGACGCTCGCGGCGATCGACGAGACGCTGCTCGACCCGGCCGCTCGCGCGACGTTCGAGTATCACATCTCCAAATCCAGTTACTACGCGCACGAGTACGATGCCGCGCGCCGGCGCGAGTCGATCGCGAGCGCGCTCGAATCGATCGAACGCCGCGCCGCGCCGGACTACGAACGGCGTTACGCGCACGGCTTCGCGGCCGTCGATTCGCTGCACTTGGGCGAAACCGGCGCCGCGCGCGAGCACGCGTGCGCCGCACTCGAGATCGCGCGGCGAATCCGATCCGACGAAGCATACATGCTGTCGTTCCTCGCCGTGATCGAAGAGCGCGCGGGCCGGCTCGACGAAGCGCGTGCCTATCTCGCGCAGGTCGCGCCGGCGACGATCGTTCTCACCCGGCACGTCCGCGCGATCGTCCGCATTCGGCTGGCGCTCGCCGCCGGCGACGTCGATGCGTTGCGCGATGCGCTCGACCTCCCGCTCCTGCGCGAGGCGCAACAGGGCGCACGTAAGGACATGACCGTCACGCATCTCTGCGCGCACGCCGCCGTCTACGCGCGGCTCGGCGAGCCCGGGGAGTCGCGCAGGCTCGCGGAGGATGCCTTCGAAGCGCTGGCGGCGATCGGCGAGCCGTACGGGCTCTCGTGGGAAATAGCGGCATTGGCGCGGCTGTTGCCACATCGCATCGAAGCCTTGCGCCGCCTCGTCGCTCCCACCGAAGCAACGCCGCGTGGAGCGGTCGAAGCGGCCCTCGCCGCGGAGCTCGCCGGCTTGGCCGCGCGGCGCGACGGTCAATCCGCCGCCGGCCGCGATCATGCGCTCGACGGCGCGGCGCGGTTCGCCGCGATCGGATGGCCCGCTCCGCAGGCCGCGTGCCTCGAGTTAGCCGATGAACTAGCGGCGGCGCTCGCGCTCTACCGGCAGCACGGATACCTCGCCGACGTGCGGCGCATCGAACGCAGCGCGAGCGCGGAAGGGCGGGAAACCGGCGCGCTCAGCCCGCGCGAGCGCGAGGTGGCGCGTCTCATCGCGCTCGGCAAGAACAACCGCGAAGCGGCGCTCGAACTCTCGATCACCGTCAAGGCCGTCGAGAAATATCTAACGTCGATCTATCAGAAGCTCGGCATCAAGTCGCGCAGTCAACTGGCCACGTACGTGATGGCGGCCACGGCGCCGCGCACGGCGGCCAACCAGGCCAAGAGCCCGCAACCTCGATAACCAAGCGTAACATTCATCGCTGCGGCGAGCCGTGCGAATGCCTTTCGCGCCGCCAGGCTTCGCCGCCGTAGCGCGCCGGCCCCAAAATCCGATAATAACTAACCGACGCGCGGCGTTGATTTCTCGAAAGCGGGGAATGAGGGGCGCATGAAATTTCGCCCCGTAAGCTCTTGTTTCACATCGATCGCGCTTGCCACGCTCCTGTGGAGTGCTGCCGCACCGGCGCTCGCTCAAGCCCCCGCCCGGGGATCGGCTTCGAGCGCCGCTCCGATGGGTTTGCCCACCGCACCCGCGGCCGAACGGGCCGGGAACGGCGGGTATTCCTACGCCGACGCGTCGCAACCCGGCGAGGGCGGTTCGCCGCTCGAACCCTACCTGTTCTTAGCTATCCTCGCGGGCGGCGGCATCATCGCGGGCATCGCCGGCGTGATGACCGACCGGCGCGTGCGCGTCGCGCACGGCTACCGCACGCGAGCCGCCGTTGTGCCGGGAGTTCCGCCGTTGCGAGCGCGCTAGCGGGCACGTGCGCCGAGGGGCTTTCGAGCCTCGCGGCGGAAGTCGGGCTCGGTGAAACGTGCCTTTGCGATACGTCTTCTCGGCGTTTGTCTCTTTGCCGCCGTGGCGCTCGAGGGCGCCGCGGCGGATCCGGTCTCGGATGCGTTCGCTGCGTTGAAGTATCGCGCGATCGGCCCCGCCATCTCCGGCGGCCGAACGACCGCGGTGGCGGGGAGCGACGCGGATCCGCGCGTCTACTACGCGGGCGGGGCCGGCGGCGGCGTCTTCCGCAGCACGGACGGGGGCATCGCCTGGAACCAAACGTTCGATAACGCCTCGGCGGCGGCGATCGGCGCGCTCGCCGTATCGGCGACCGACGCGAACGACGTGTGGGCCGGTACGGGCGAATCCAATCCGCGCAACGACGTGCAAGAAGGCGGCGGCGTATGGCATTCCACCGACGGCGGTAAGACCTGGAAGCACGCCGGGCTCGATGACGCCGGCGCGATCTCGAGCATCTCGATCGACCCGCGCGAACCCAACGACGTGGTGGTCGGCGTTCTCGGGCATATCTTTCGCGACGGCACGACCCGCGGCGTCTACGTGACCCGCGACGGCGGCGCGCACTGGAAGCGGACCTTGTACGTGGGCCCCGCGAGCGGCGTCTCGAAGATCGTGCGCGTGCCCGGCCACCCCGACACGCTGTTCGCGGGCGTGTGGCAGTTCCGGCGCCTGCCCTGGACGCTGACCAGCGGCGGCCCGCTCGGCGGGCTCTACCGGTCGGACGACGACGGCGCGACCTGGCGAAAACTGACGGGCCACGGCTTGCCGCCCGGGCCGACCGGACGCATCGGGCTCGCCGCGGGCGCCGCCGGGCGCGTCTACGCGATCGTGCAATCCAAGGACGGCGACCTCTGGCGCAGCGACGACGGCGGCAGGCAGTGGCGCGTCGCGCCGCATAGCCCCTACATCGGCGCGCGTCCGTTCTATTTCAGTAACGTCTTCGTCGATCCGGCAAATCGGAACACCGTCATCGCCGTTTCCCTGATCCTCTCGATGAGCAAGAACGGCGCGCAATCGTTCGATAAGATCTCGACCAACGGCGGCTGGGACTATCACGACGCCTGGTGGTCGGCCGACGGTAAGCGCCTGATCGTGGGCAGCGACGAGGGTGTGACGCTCTCGGCCGACGGCGGACGCAACTGGCGCCAGCCATACGATCTGCCGTTCTCGCAGCCCTATCACGTGGCGTTCGACGACACGCTGCCGGCGTACAAGGTCTGCGTCGGGCTGCAGGACAACAACTCGTGGTGCGGACCGAGTTCGAGCAACAACGGCGTCGGCGTCCTCAACCGCGACTGGTCGATCGTGGGCCCGGGCGACGGCATGCACGCGCTCTTCGATCCCCGCGACCGGAACCTGATCTGGCAGACGTCGACCAACACCGGCACGGGCCAAATCTATCTCTACGACGCGCGCACGACGCAGACGCTCGACGTCTCGCCCGACGCAGCCGATAACAGCGATCGGCCCGCGGACCTGGCACATCGCTTCAACTGGGACACGCCGATCGCGTTCACGGCCGACGGCAAGGTCCTCGCCGGCGGCGAGGCGGTATTCGAGAGCGCCGACAAGGGGCGCCACTGGTCGATCGTCAGCCCGGACCTCACGCGCAACGACCGCTCGCACCAGCAGATCCCGGGCGGCCCGATCACGCAGGACGTCTCGGGTGCTGAGGTCTCCGACACGCTTCTGTGCATCGCGCCCGCCAAGGGCGACGCGGGCGTCATCTGGACCGGCAGCGACGACGGACTGATCCACCTGACGCGCGACGGCGGCGCAACGTGGAGCGACGTCACGCCGCCCGGCGCGCCGCACTGGGGCCGCGCGTACACCGTCGAGCCGGGCGCGGCGCGGGGCCGCGCGTACGCGGCTTTCGACAATCACATGCTCGGTGACGACCGGCCCTACATCTTCGCGACCTCGGACTACGGCAAGACGTGGTCGGCGCTCGGCGCAGGGCTCCCGCCCGGCGATTTCGTGCGCGTCGTACGCGAAGACGCCAAAGCCCCGAGCGTCCTCTACGCGGGCACCGAACGCGGGGTTTTCGCCTCCTTTGACGGTGGCGCGCGCTGGCACGATCTGCGCTTGAACATGCCCGCGACGGCGATCTACGATCTGGCGATCCAGCCCGGCGCCGACGATCTCGTCGTGGCCTCGCACGGACGCGGCGTGTGGATTCTCGACGATCTCGAAGCGCTACGCGCCTACGGCGCGGGTGCGCCCGGCGACGCTCCCGTGCTCTACGCGCCGCACGCCGCATATCGCATGTGGCAAGCCGCACCGGTCAATACGTTCACGGATCAAAGCCTCCCCGACGGCGAATTCGCAGGACCGAATCGCGACCTCGCGCTCTTCACCTATTACCTACCGAAGGCCGCGAAGCGGGTCGAGATCGATATCGCCGCCCCGGACGGTACGGTGGTGAAACATCTGGCGGGCAAGAAGATCACGGGGCACGCCGGCCTCAATCGGGCCGGTTACGATCTCACCGAGGACGGTCCCACGCGTTGGCTGCACACCTTCGAGCAGAACCGCGGGCCAAAGTCCGGCCCCGAGCTCGTCCCTGGGACCTACACCGTGCGCCTACTGGCCGACGGCACCGCCCGCGAAAGAACCCTCAACGTGATGGCCGATCCGCGGGATCCGGCGAGCCTCGACGAAGCGACGCAGCGCCACACCGCGCTCGCCACGCTCAACGCCGAACTGGGCGGCATCGACACGTGGCTCAACGAAATCGACGCGCGTGCGAAAACGGCTCCGGCACCGGCCGAGGTCGCGGCCTTCCGCGCGCGCCTGACCATGGATCCGCGCAACATCGAAGATCTGCGCGCACCGCCCGGCTTACGCGAGCGCGTGATGGACCTGCTCGATCGCATCTCGTCCTCGTCGTTCCAAGCGCCCACCGCACCACAAGCCGCCGAGTTGGAGGTCTTGGCCGCCGGCTACGCCGAGGCGCGCGCCGGCGCGCAGAAACTTCACCTCTAAAGCGAGTCTCCGCCGGCGTTCAATGCGCGAGCCGGCCGGCCAGCGCCGAGATCGAGGGAACGAAAACGTACGCCGAGCCCGAATTGATCGCGTACGAATTGGGCGAGACGCAGCGCCGCTGCAGCCGTTCGAAATCGGCGAGCGAGGTCTGGTAGCTCACGAACATGCGCCCGCGGTCCGCCGTCGTCTTCCCCTCGCTGCGTTCGAGATCGGACACCTCGGGACCGAACGGAATCGCGCGCCACGCGAGCCCGGACGCGCGCCAGAGCTCGCCGTCGACATCGCGGAACGGAATCGCCTTCGAGCGCTCCTCGTACTCCGGAACGAGCTGCTCGATCCGGCGCACGACCGCATACGTCCCGTGCCGCATCCACGGGAAGGGCGCCGCGTCGTCCGGAGCTTCCAAGAAAACCAGGCTCCGGCCGCCTTCGGAAGAACCGGCCCCCGAGCCCGTGGCGTGCCCGAAATGGTCTCGCTCGCACTGGGCCGCGGGCCGGCGCTCGGCGACCTCCCGATAGCAGACGCGCGCGCTGCCGGTGAGCACGTTTTGCAACATCCTCCACTCGGCATCGACCGCTTTGAGCGTACCGCCCGCGATCACGACGACGGCATCCACCGGACTCCCGTAGACCTGCGGCAACCAATTCAAGGCCGGCTCCGGGTCGCCGACGGCGCGCGCGCGCTCGTAAGCACCGGCGCGGAACGCGGGGTCGGGGGGCACGGCGTCGCCCGCCAGCTTCGCGCAGCCGAGCGCGGTGAAGCCGATGTTGAGGCCGACCGAGTTCGAGCCGTCGGCGTACCCGGGCCGCATGCTCCACAGCCTCGCGGTCCGGGCGCTCGTCGCTCGCTTTGCGAGCGAGCGTCGCAACGCGGCTTTGAACGCACGCACGTCGCTCAACTCGAGGAAGAGAAAGGCCTGAACGGCGGCGGGGAGCCCGCCGAGGATGTCTCCCTGGACGTCGTCCCAGGCCGCTTCGGGGATGCCCGCGGCCTCGTGGGGACGCAATAACGTAGCCATCAAAACCTAGGATAACGGCAAGTCGTCCTCGGCGCGTCCTCGCAGCGTCCCGCACGCGCGGCGGGGTTCGCACGAAGTAGCGAGAATGAGAAGTCCCCGGCGCTTCCCCACGATGCGCACGGTCGTTTCTACTATTTCTGTGGTGTGATGAACGGATCCGGCCAGCGCATCTATCTGCTGGGCGAACCTCGCGTCTCAATGAGCGACTCGACCCTGAGCGTCCGCGAGCGGGTCATCGCCCTGATCGCGTACCTCGTTTTGCATCGCGGCCAGTCGCTCGTGCGCGACGTCGTGGCGTTCGCGCTGTGGCCGGATAGCAGCGAGACGATCGCCCGTAACAACCTGCGGCGCCACATCAATTTGATCAATACGGCCTTCCGGAACGCGGGAGCCGAAGCGCCGCTGGCGGCCAACCACCGGACGATCGGCTGGAACGAAGCTTCCGGCATTTGGGTCGACCTCATCGCCTTCGAGCGTTCGGCCGAGCGGATCGAGACGGCGCACGAAGCGGTGGAACTCTACGCCGGCGACTTTCTGCTGCGGCAAGACTACGAATGGGCGAGCCACGCGCGGGAGCGGTTGCGGGCCCGAGCGATCGCCCTGCTCGACGGCTTGATCGATCGCGCTCAAAACGAGGGCGACGTGGCCGCCGCGATCGCGTTCGGGCGCCGCCTCCTGCAGATCGACCCCTGGCGCGAGGACACCGTGCGCAAGCTGATCGTCTTGCGCCAACTGGCCGGCGACCGCGCGGGCGCCGCGCAAGAGTACCGCAACTTCGCCAAGGCGCTGCACGAAGAGGTCGGCGCCGAACCGATGCCCGAGACCCTGGCGCTCTTGGAAGCCGAACGCGCTCCGGTCCACCGGCCCGCCGCCCGCCACAACGTGCCGACGCCGGTGACTCGCTTCTTGGGCCGCGATAGCGAGCTCGAAGAGTTCGCTGCGCTCGCGACCGCGCACCGGCTCGTCACCGTCGTCGGGATCGGCGGAATCGGAAAAACCCGCTTGGCGGTCGAGGTCGCGAAGCGAGCCGCGGAAGGCGGCACGCGAGGCGTCTGGTTCGTTCCGCTCTCGGCCGTCGCCGATCCCGCGCTCGTCCCGTCGGCGGTCATGGCCGCGCTCTCTCTGCGCGAGGATCCGCCCAAGACGCACGAGGAGACGCTGATCGGCTACCTGCAGCCGCGCTACGATCTGATCGTGCTCGACGCGTGCGAGAACCTGCGCGGCGCCGTGGCCCGGCTCTGCGAGCGGCTCCTGACGGCTTGCCCGAACTTACGCATCGTCGCGACCAGTCGCGTCGTGCTCAGCTGCACCGGCGAAGCGACGTACCGTCTCTCGCCGTTCGCCGAGGAGGACGGCATCTCGCTCTTCTGCGAGCGGGCCGCGGCCGTCTTGCCCTCGTTCAAACGCACCGCGCTCAACGAGCCGCTGATCGCGCACATCGTGCGCCGGCTCGACGGAATTCCACTTGCCCTCGAGCTGGCCTCGGCGCGGACGAACGTGATGTCGCTCAAGTCGCTGGCTCGCCGGCTCGACGACCGCTTCGAGATCATGTCGCGCGAGCGGCCCTCGCACATCCCCGGCCACCGGACCCTGCAAGCCGCTATCGACTGGAGCTACGGACTGCTCTCGGAGGAGGAGCGGATCCTCTTCGCGCGCCTCGCGATCTTCGCCGGTTCGTGGACGCTCGAGATGGCCGAAGACGTCTGCGCGGGCGCGGGCCTGGACCGGGAACAGATCGTCGACACGCTCTCGAGCCTCGACGACAAGTCGCTCCTGCAGTGCGACTACCAGCCCGACGAGACCCGCTTCCGCTTCCTCGATACCGTGCGCGCGTACGCCGAATTGAAGTTGGCCGCGCAGGGCGATGCGGCCGACGTGCGTCGCAAACACCTGGAGTGGTGCGTCGCCTTCGCGGAGCGGACCGCGCCGTTGCTCTGGGGCGAAGGCCAGGGCTACGCGCTGGCCTGCATCGCGCGCGAAACCGATAACCTCCGGTTCGCGATCGAGAGCGCGCTCGCGCCGGGCGCCCCGCACGACGCGGCGCTGCGCTTGACCGCTGCCCTGGGCCGTTATTGGTTCTTGCAGAACATCTTCGCCGAAGGACAGGCGGCGCTCGGCGCCGCGTTGCGCCAGGCCGGCGACGATGCCGACCGGGCCTTGGTCGCCGAAGCGATGATGGCCTCGGCGTACCTGTTCACGCAGCGCCGCGACTACGAGTCGGGCGCGCGGCTCGCGCTCGGCGTCCTCGAAAACTTTCGCGGCGTCGCGAAGGACCGCACGGTCATCCTGGCCTTGATGGTCGCCTCGGTCTGCGCGATCTTCGGCGAGACGGGAACGGATGCGGGCGCGTTCATCGAGGAATTGGAGCGGCGCGCGGCCGGGACGACCGACGCGTGGACGTGGGCGTTCCCGCAATATGCGAAAGCGCTGGCCGCGATGAAGCTCGACGACACGCCTCGCGCGATCGCGCTCCTCGAGGACGCTCTCAACAGCGTCCGCAGGCTGAAAGATCCCTACGACATCTGCGCGATCGCGACTCAGCTGGGGTATTCGAAATTGCGCACGGGCGATGTCTCGCAAGCGGGCGTGCTGTTCCTGGAAAGCGCCGAACGCTCGTACGAACTCAACAGCTCGATCGCGCTCGCGCAGTGCACGGAAGGACTAGCCTTCGTCGCCGCGGCGGCCGGCTCCAACGAAGCCGCGGCGCAACTCTTCGGCGCCGCGGACGCGCTTCGCGCCAAATGCGAAGCACCGCGCTGGCTACACTGGCAAACCTCTCGCGAAGTACTGTGGACCAGCGCTCGGGCGCAACTCGGCGAAACGCTCTTCGATGATTTGTCTGCTCGGGGCTACGATTTGGCGCTGAGCGATCCGTATGCCGCGATCAGGCACTGCGCACCGAGCTTGCGCGCCGTGCCCGCGCTCGCCGCTATGGGAAGATGATGTTGCTTTCGGCGTCGGAGACCGTCTGAGGCGACGCCTTCAGAGCTTTGAGTTGCGCTTTGGCCTGCTCGGCGACCGTCCGGGCTTCGTCGGGACTCAGATTCGTGCCCAGGTGGTCGTTGATGACCTTGGCGATCGCCGCGTTATACGCTTCGGGCGTCGTCGCCTTTCCCGCCGCCTCCGCCGCATCTCGAACCGCGGGATTCGTCAATAAGTGCCCGACGAAAGCCGGGACGTGCTGGGAACTATCGGAACTTGCCACGTAAACCTCCGAAACGCTTGCTAACTCTCGATTCGAGCGTATGAGATGCGAATACCTTGATTGGGCACACTAAATCGACAGCTTCTTGCCGTCGCGCGGCGGTGTTCGTCGTCATGCCGTTCGCCGACCGCTGGTCGCCGGCGCTCGGCGTCAGCTTATTGAAGGCTCGGCTAGCGGAGCGGGGCATCGGCGCGCGCGTTGCCTATCCGCTCCTGGACTACGCGCGCCTCGCCGGCCCCGACCTCTACGACGCGATCGCGAGCGGCCGGCCCCGGACGAGCGCCCTCCTCGGCGACTGGATGTTCTCCCACGAACTGCGCGCAACGTCGCGCGAGGACGTCGACCGGTACGTGGCGAGCCATCTAGGAGGATCTTCGCGCGCGTTCGTTCAGAGCGTTCTCGAAGCGCGCGAGCGCGTCGCGCCGTTCCTGGACGATGCGGTCGACCGTCTGCTCGAAGCCGAACCGCTGTTCGTCGGGTTCTCCAGTACCTTCGCGCAGCACGTCCCGTCGCTCGCACTGGCGCGCCGCCTCAAGGTCCGCGCGCCCGAGGTTCCCATCGTGTTCGGCGGCGCGAACTGCGAAGGCGCGATGGGGCGCGCGACCGCGCGCAACTTTCCCTTCATCGACGCCGTCGTTTCGGGCGAAGCCGACGACACGATCCTGCAGCTGGCCGACGATTTGCTCGAGGGTCGCCGTCCCGCGCGTCTGTACGGTTTCGACTCGCCGGGCCGAGCGGATCTCGACGGCCTGCCCTTCCCGGACTTTAGCGATTACTTCGAAGCGCTTGGCGGCGCTCCGCGCGACTCGGTGCGCTTGCATTTCGAGACCTCCCGCGGGTGCTGGTGGGGTGAGAAGCATCACTGTACGTTTTGCGGCCTCAACGGCGCCGCGATGGCGTTTCGGGGAAAGTCGCCCGAGCGCGCCTTGGCCGAGATCGAGCATCTCGCCGGCCGGTACGGCGTGCGCAAGCTCTGCGCGACGGATAACATCCTGGACCTGCGGTATCTCGAGAGCGTCGTGCCCGAGCTGGCACGACGCAACCTCGGGATCGAACTGTTCTTCGAAGTCAAGGCGAACTTGCGCCGCTCCCAGATCGAAGCGCTGCGGCAAGCCGGCACGACGCGCATCCAGCCCGGCATCGAAAGCCTCAGCACACCCCTCCTGCGCGCGATGCGCAAGGGCGTGACCGGCCTGCAGAACATTCGCCTCCTGAAGTGGTGCAAGGCGGCCGGCGTGTACCCCGTCTGGAACGCGTTGTACGGGTTCCCGAACGAACCGCCGGAGGAGTACGCGCGGCTCGCGCGCCTGGTGCCGCTGCTCTGCCACCTGACCCCGCCTGAATACGCGGGGCCGATCCGCCTCGACCGCTTCAGCCCGTATTTCGAGGATCCCGCGGCCTTCGGGATCGCGGGCATCGAACCGTTCGCGGCCTATCGCGACGTGTACGGGCTGCCGGATGCCGAGCTGCGCGAATTGGCTTACTACTTCACCTTCGAGCGCGGCGAGCTCGCGTACGCGCAACCGTTTTGCGCCGCCGTCGAGAGCTGGCGCGCCGATCACGAACGCGCCGAGCTCGTCGCGATCGACGACGGGACGCGCCTCTTGGTTTGCGACTATCGGCCTGCGGCTACGAGTCCGGTAACGGTCCTCGACGGGCGCGAGCGGAGCGTGCTGCTCGCTTGCGACGACATCCGCACCCCCGCGCAGATTCGTGCGGCCCTCGCCGCTGCCGGCGACGACGCGACGGCCGATGCCGTCGGGGCGATCCTGACCGACTTGGTCGCACGCGGCTTCGCGATCGCCGAAGAGGATCGCTACCTCGGCATCGTCGTCGAACTGCGCTATGCGGCGCCGAGGCTGCTCGGCCATCTCACCTCGGCGCAAGCAGCGCTTTCCGCTCTGAGCTGACGAGGATCGGCTCGGCCGCCGGTTCGAAAACCTCCGGTGCCGGCGACCCGAGCCCCGTGCACGCGTCCCAGCCGGGGGTAGCCTGGTAGCCGCCGTTGTCCCCGGCCACGATATCCCGGAAGGCTTCACGATTCGCGTAGAGCGCCGGGTTCACGAAGCCCAGGGGTGCCTCGCGAGTCGCGTTGACGCAGGCGATCAGGCCGGCCCAGAGGGGCGCGGCCGCGCCCGTACCGCCGGCGACGACTTCTTCGCCGCCGACCCGGATGCGGTAGCCCGATTCCGGCGCGGCGTTGCCGGCCACATCGGGTACGCCGCGCCGTTCGAGCGGACGCGCGACCCCGCCCGCTAACGTCAGGGCGGCCCCGCTCTGCCACTGCGGGAGATCGAAGCAGGCGCTCTCGCCTCCGCCCGTCGATCCGCCGGGAGCCGGGTCGGCCCAGGCCGTCTCCGCGAGCACCTGCGAACCGGCCGTCCGCATGAGCGTGCCCCCGCAGGCCAGCGCGTACGGACTCGATGCGGGAAAGTCCACATGCTCGTGCCCGTCGCTCAGACCGTCGCGCGAGCCGCGATCGCCCGAGGCGACGCAGACCGTCACGCCCAGCAACGCGGCCGCTTGCAGCGCGTCGTCGAGCGCGGTGCGCGCCTGCGCGGTCCAGGCGGATTCCGGTCCACCCCAGCTGATCGAGAGCACCCCAGGCGCGAGCCGCTCGTCGTGGATGGCGGTCGTCACGGCGTTGATGAAGCCCGCTTCGGTGTTGGGCGCGAAATAGACGGCGATACGGGACCCGGGCGCGACGGCTGCCGCCACTTCGACGTCGAACAGGGCCGCGTTGTGGGCGAGCCCGCCGCCGGGCGACGGCAGGTTCGCGGCGTGATCGACGGAGAACGGGCAGACGCGCGGCACCGGCCCGCCGAGCGCGTTGAAGTACGCACGCAGGTCGGCGGGCGCGAAGCCGCCGCCCAATTCGATCAGCGCGATCGTCTGGCCGGCTGCCGAACGGTCCCGAAAACCGTAGAGTGCCGCGACCTCGCCCGGTGCGTGAGCACGTGCGCCCGCAGACGCGGCGGGTCGCACGCGCAGCTGCGGCGCGGCCGCGGGCCGATTGTCGAGACCCAGCACGGCGGTTACGACGCCGCAGAGTTCGCGAGGCAGCGCGACCGCACCGCTCCGGCCGCGGTACGTGCCGCCCGGGTATTCGAAATGTTGCAGCTCGACGCCGAAAGCGCGTTCGGCGGCGGCTACCGTGCCCGAAAGCACGATCGTTCGCCGGGCCTCGACGTGCTGCACGACGGCGAGACCGAAGATCTCGGCCACCGACGCCACGAGCGCCGCGTCGCGCGGATCGCTTCCGTACGCCTCCGCGAACTCGCGCCGCTCGAACCGGACGGGCGTCCGGTCGTGGCGATGCAGGCTCGCGGCCGCCCGGGCGAACGCCGAAGCAGCTTTGCGACGCAACAGCAACGTGATCTCGAGCCGCTCGGCGGGATCGGGCCGCCCGACGGCTCGCGAGCCGGGCAACTGAACGCGCTCGCTTCCCGCGAGGGATGAATGGAACATCAAAGAGACTCCCGCTGGGGTCCTGTTGAGGTTAAGGGTACCGGCGCGGCGTCCTCACGGCGTCCCCAAAGCGTCCCCAGCGCAGTCCCAAGGGATTTTCACACGGCTTTCACCCCGGCGCGGCACCCCGGCCGCACGCCGCCGTGTCTTACCATTTACAATGGTCAACCTCAAATCCGCGCTCTCCGGAGCGCTCCTCCTCCCGGCTCTCGCGCTCGGCGCGGCCTGCGCGACGGCGCAGCCCGCGGCGGCGCAAACCCCCGATCTGCCGGCGTACGCGCACGCCAGCGACGCCACGATCCACGGCGTCGTGCGCTCGATCGACGGCAAGTACAGCATCACGGTGCGCGACAAGAAGGGCTACGTCGACAGCGTGACGCTCCACGACGGCACGATCATCAACCCGACGGGCCTGACCCTCGCGCCGGGCCAAACCGTGACGATCGTGGGTCGCGCCGAGGGCAACACCTTCGACGCCGACGAGATCGATACGCCGTACGTCGCCTACGGCTACGCATATCCGGCGTATCCGTTCGCTTACCCCGCGTGGGGCTACTATCCGGCCTTCGGGGTCGGCTTCGGTTGGCACCACTTCGGCTTCGGCGGACGCATCTAAACGCGGCACGGGTCGCTCAAGCGGCGACCAGATTCAGGGTTCGAGCGGCGACGGCGACGCCGGCGCTCGAACCCCACGGAAATTCCAGATAACCCGCCTCGATGCCGTCGGCGAAGATCACGCCGGAATCCGGCATCTCGCTGCGAACCTCGAGCGTCGCACCGGCGGCGACCCTACCGGCGGTGATCGAAGCGCCGAAGCCGCGGCCCGGCCAAGCCTCGCGCACGAAGAAGGCCAGGGCGGCATCCGTGGGCTTGGGCAGCTCGAGCGGTTCGCGACGCTCGCGATCGATCGAGAGCGCCCAGCCGGTCGCCCCTGCGCCGGTGGCGATCACCACGCCCGAGGACGACTGGCGCTCTTCGCGGTCGCCGGCCTTGAGCGAATAGCGAGCCGACTGGTGCGAGCGATGGCCGATGAAGATGTCGTTGAGCGCGGCGATCGCGCGACCGTCGTCGAGCATCGCGGCGGCCATCGTCCGGCGCTCCACCGGCACGGCGCGCGCCGCGGCTGCTTCGACGCGTTCGCGGGCCGCGGCCGGACTCAGCCGCACGAGCACGCCCTCGTAACTCGCCGGGTCCGGGTTCACGCCCAGGACGTAGTGTTCGCCCACGTAGCGCGCCGCGTTCGCGACGACGCCGTCTTGGCCGACGCACGCGACCACGTCGCCGGGTTCGAAGAGAAACGACGTCAAGTCCTCGCGATCGATCCGCACGCGGCGCCACGCTTTGGGCGCGCCGGAGAGCACGGTCGCGACCGCGTCCTCGTTCGCGGCGTGCAGCCGTTCGAGCGCCGCGAACGAGCGGCCGCGTTCCGCCAGCACGAACCGGGCCTGATTGGCCGTACCGTGTTCGCGAACGAGCAGCTCGTATTCCGAACGGCGCGTCACGACGACCAGGCGCGGCGCGACCATCATTGCTGCCTCGACGCTTGCGCGCGCGGGGCCAAGGTCGCGATATTTCCGCCGAGATCGCGCGCGGCCACGACCGCCAGCACGCCGCCGGAGAGCCCGCGATAGGCTTCGAGACGTTCGCGTTCGAGCGCGAAGCGCGCCGCCTCGACGACTTCCAGTTCGTGCGCGCGCGCCCGCGCGACGATCTCTTGCGTCGCGGCGTCCTCGCTCGCGCGTTTCTTGGCGTTCGCGCCTTCCTGTTCGATGAGCTGGTCCTCGCGTTTGGCGAGTTCGATCCGGTTCGCCAGCTCGTTCTCGGCGATCGCGCGCTCCTTGTCGACCGCCATCGCGCGCCGCGCGAAGGCCGCTTCGTCGGCCTCTTGTTTGATGCGCTCGCGCGCCGGTGCTTCGATCGCCTGCGCGATGCCGCTCTCGGGTGCGATCTTCACGACGCGCAGCGAGGTGAGTTCGAGACCGAACGATTGCAGTTCGGGAGCGCGCGCGAGCGCGCCCGTCAACTCGCGCCGGATCGCGTCGGAACCGTCGGCCAAGACCGCCCGGAGCGGCGTGCGCGCGAGATAGCCGATCCCGTGTTCCACGGCGAGCCGCGAGAGGAGCGAATTGACCGCCTCGACCGGCTTGCCGCGGTACTGTCCCGTGCGCAGATCGAGCGAGAAATCGACGCGCGACGCGAGCAGCCGCGGATCGGCCGCGCGCCACAGGAAGACCGCCTGGAACGTGACGTCCTGATAGTCGGCGGAACGGCCGTGCACGACGAAGCTCAGTTCGCGATCGTCGACGGGGATCTCCGCGATGCTGTCCCAGAGCGGCTGGAAGAAAAACGAGAGCCCGCGGCCTTCGCGCACGACGCGGTCGTTGCGCTGCAAGACCACGTACGAGGTCGCGTCGCTGCGCAGATGTTTGATGAAGGGATACTTGCGAATCTCAGCCACGTTACGTTACTCCTTGCGCCGGCGATAGAGCGTCGCCGGCCGGTAATCGACGCCGGTCCGTTGGCCGCCCGTCGCTTCGAGTTCGCCCGACGCCAGCATCCGGCGTCGGAACGAATCCTTATTGATTTTTCGCCCGAGCACGGTCTCGTGAAGGCGCTGCAGGTCGCCGAGCGTGAACTCCGGCGGCAGCAGCGCGTATCCGATCGGCGCGTACTCGAGCTTGCCGCGGATGCGCTTGACCGCAAGCCCCAAGATATCGGCGTGGTCGAAGGCAAGCGGCGCGCCGGCCTCGACCGGGCCGCCGGTTTCGCCCGGCCACGGCACCGTCAACGCCGCCAACGCTCCCGTGGCGCCGGCCGCCGCGATCCGGTCGAACGCGACGAGCGCCATGTAGGCGACCGACACGGTACGGCTGCGCGGGTCGCGGCCCGGAGCGCCGAACGTGTAGAGCTGCTCGAGGTACACGTCGCTCAGACCGGCCTTGCTTCGCAAGGCGCGCGCGGCTGCTTCCTCGAGCGGCTCGTCGCCCCCGACCAGCACGCCCGGCAAAGCCAAACACCCGGCGAAGGGCTCCTCGCCGCGCCGGACGAGCAACGCGGCCAGCGACCCGTCGCGGGGCGTCAGGAGCACGACGTCGACGGCGACGGAGAGCGCCGCGGGACGAGGCTCGGGTGGACGATGTTTCTTGTTCGGCATCTTTTATGCATCTAGCATATATGCATGACGCATAAAAGTCAACGGTAAAAACGCGCGCTGCCCGCGGAGCTGGGCACCTAGGTGCTTTTTGCTAATTGAAGGATAGTTTCTTCGCTCGTGGCATGGCGGAGATGTTGCGGCGAGCCCAGGCGCCGCACGTTTTTTGGTGTCGAATGGAGGTTGGCTTTTTGAAGATCCATCGGTTAGCCGTTCGTGCCGTGGCGGGCACGCTCGCGCTGGCGCTCCTGGCCCCGGCAGCGACGGTCGCGTCGCCCGGCGACGCGTGGCGCACGGTCCACCCGCACGCCTACGGGTCGTTCTTGGATTACCGGAACGGGCACGTCGATTACACGGCGCGCCACACGCTCGCGGCGAAGACCTGCGCCTCGCTCAAGGGCGCGGTTTTTTCGGACGCTACCATCGTGACGGCGACCACCGAGGTTGCGGCAACGTCCACCGTGCCGGCCTTCTGCGACGCGACCGGCACGATCGAAGGCACGATCGCCTTCGAAGTCGCGCTCCCGACCACATGGAACGGCAGGCTCTACGTCTGGGGCAACGGCGGCTTCGCCGGCGAACCGTTCGCCGAGTACTATACGCCGGAGCGCAGTGGGGCGCTCCAAGCCGGATTCGTCTACGCGCATTCGAACACGGGCCACTACGGCAAGGGCGCGATACCCCTCTTCGATGCATCCTGGGCGTACAACAACTCCCAAGCCGTCGTCAACTGGGCCAATCGCAGCGTGCACGTGCTGGCCGCAGCCTCGAAAGCGATCGTTACCTCGTACTATGCGAAGAAGCCGACGCGTTCGTACTTCGAGGGCTGCTCGGACGGCGGCGGCGAGGCGTTCACCGAAGCGGAGAAGTATCCGAGCGATTTCGATGGGATCGTCGGCGGCGACCCGCTGCTCGAGGGTACCGACAGTTTCGTCGAGGGTATCTACGCGACGCAGCAGTACGGCAGCGCCCCGTTCACGCTGAAGCAAATCGCACCCGAAGCCAACGCCGTCATGGCGGCGTGCGATAAACTCGACGGCCTCGTCGACGGTCTGATCAGCGATCCCCGGCGCTGCACCTTCAACCCGTCCACCGAGGGCAAGTCGCTGAGCGCGGCCCAACTCAAAGTCTGGGAAAACTTGTTGGCGGGCGCGCGCAATCAATACGGACAGCTCGAATACGGCGCCGTTCTCGGTTCGGAATACGACGATGGCCTCGCCGGCATTCTGATTCCGGCGACGGCGGGCGCAGCCGAGATCTTCACGGAAGGCTGGACGCAGTTCATCGCGCCGTTCCCGTTCAGCGGCAACGTCTTCAGCATCCCGACCTTCAACTTCAATACCGACCCGTATCGTCTCTCGGCCATCGCGTCGGTCGAGAACGCGGAAAACCCGAACCTCGACGGTTTCACGGGCCACGGCGGAAAGCTGATCGCTTACCACGGGTGGGCCGATCCGCTGATCACGCCGTACGTTTCGGTGGCCTACACCGAGAGCGTGTTCAACCGCATCGGCGTGGCCAAAGCCCAGGACTCGTTCCGCGAGTTCATGATTCCCGGCATGGGCCACTGCCAGGGCACCGGGTACGGACCGAACGTCTTCGACCCGATCACGCCGCTGGTCGACTGGGTCGAGGCCGGCATCGCGCCGGCGAGCATCGTGGCGGAGCGCCTCAACGCGGCCGGGACCGCCCCGGTACTCACGCGCCCGCTGTGCCCCTACCCCCAGGAGGCGACCTACGTGAGCGGCAACCCCAACGTCGCGACGTCGTTCACGTGTAAAGCGGGCCTGCGGGGCTTACCGTTCCCGAAGATCGGCAGGCCGATACCGACCTATCCGTTCGTCGAAATTCATACCTGAGTCTCGACCCTGAACATCGGAACGGCTGCCCGCAAGGGCAGCCGTTTTTCTTACTGCCCGACGCCGCCCGCGGTCGAGACGCTGACCCACAAGGGTTCGGTGTGGTTCTCGGAATCGGCGGCGATGATCTCGCAGATCCCGACGGCTTTGGACGTGATCGCGAACGTCAGGTTGTCCGTCGTCGAGATCGAGAACACGTTCGACGGATTCGGGCAACCGGTCGTGGCCGTCGGGGTCAACGTGAACTTACCCGTGTAGTAATCCTCGCTCGCCTTCGTCGAGATCGTGATGTTCAGCTGGCCGAACACGATCGTCTTCTGGAGATAGTTCGGGTCGCTCGAGGACAGATTATCGTTGACCGCTCCCGTGAAGAGGATCGGATAATACGTGCCGCTGCCCTGCGGAGATTCCGAACCCGGCACCGACCCGCCGCCGGAACCGCCGGAACAGCCCGCGGCCGCGGCTAGAGCGAGGGTTGCCACGAGGGCTCGAGGTGTCATAGCGAAGCGCGCCTCCGGGAGCGGTGCGGATTTAGCGGTGACGGCCATTGACGCCGATCGTGACGGTCGAAATGCTGACCCAGACGGTGCTGGTGAGACCGCCGCCGCCGCTAACGTTGAGTTTGCAATAGCCCGCCGACTGCGGCGTGACCTGGAACGTGAGATCGTCCGTCGACGCGATGGTCGCGACCGAACTGCTGCACTTCTGCGGATCGGGCGTCACGGTGAACGTCTTGTCGTACGGGGCGTTCGACCAGCCCAGTTCGGAGAGGCTGAAGCTCGGCGTCGGGGAGGGTGTGAGCGTGTCGATGTAGAGCGTTTGCTGGTGGTAGTTGGGGTCCGTCGAGCTCAGCGTGTCGTACGTGGTTCCCGAGGGCACGATCGGATCCAAGACCGGCGTGACCACGGCCGAGCCGATCGTCGTGGACCCGCTCTTGGCGACGAGCGTGAAGGGTGCGATCGCGAGGCCCGAATATTGGAGCCGGACGTACGGGATGCCGCCCGTCAGCGAGACGCTCGAGGCGAAGCCGCTGGTCGAAGTGGGTTGATTGACCGACAGTTGGGTCGCGCCGGTCGTGTCGCTGGTGCTGAGCGTGACCGGTGCGCCGTAGTCGCCGCTCGTGATCTGCGCGCCGCTGGCGTCCTTCACCGTCACCGTGATGTGCTGCGTGAACGCACGATGCGAGTACTCGGTTACGGGGACCGAGATCGCGACCGAAGCCGGAATGCCCTGGAACGTCACGTCGATGACCGTGTTCTTGCCTTGCGCGATCTTATACGTGCCGGTGTGCGTCGCGAGCACGGCCTGCGCGCTGTCCTCGAGCGAAAACGTGTAACTGACCGTACCGGGGTAGGTTGGAAAGCTCACCGTGCACGTCTCGGTGGAACCGGAGACCGTACAGTTCCCGCCGTTGCCGGTCGTCAGCGCCACGGTGGTCGTCTGCTGCAGCCAGCTCGGAAACGTGGTGATACCGTTGTAGCTGTTTATCTTGGAGACGAAATATGCCGAGTTCGGCGAGACGAACTTCGGTCCGAGCGCGGCGTCCGATCTGGACACCGGGAACGAAAATGAAAGCGAGGCACTCTGCGGAGCGGGTTGGCCCGCGGACGCCGGGACCGGCGCGGCGGGCTGGCTGCCGCCGCCACCGGAGCATCCCGCGGCCCCGAGCAGTCCGAGTAGAAACCCGGTGGTTCGTAGCTTCATCGACGAGAAACCCCCGCTCCAGTGCAAGACCGCGACATGTGAGAAAGGCGCGCCTAGCGTAACGCGCTTGCGCCTACGTTTCTGCCACGGGCGCCGCAAACCTCGCGCAAGTCCTTCCGGCCTCGTCACAACTGGCGCCGGCACGCACGGCAATGCTTGCTCGCCGGTTTCAAAATGGGCCTGGGCGGAGAAAGAGCGACCATGGGATTGAAAGACGAACTCAAAAAGACCATCGATAACGTGTCCGACGCCGTCAGCGAGGCGGGGCATCGCGGCAATGCCGCAAGCGAACGTGCGGAACGCGACATCGCGGGCGACACGATGACGCCGGGCGAGCGGGTTGGTTCGGTCTTGAACGAAGGCAAGGAGAACGTTCTGGCCGAGGCGGATCGCGCCAAGCGGGGCGTGCGCGAGAACCTCTAGCCGCATCGGCGCGGGGAACGTCGCGGAAAGCGGGCGGGCGCGAGCCCCCCGTTTTTTTTTGAGCCGTTGGGTAAGTTACGCTTCGTGTGTTGGAGTCTCGATGCGAACGATGCGCGCGCCGCGCGGGCGGTGCGCAAAGCCGCCTGCAACCGGCTGGGCGCGCTCACCGATTCGGAGGCCTGCCTCGGTGCCGCCGAACTGATTCTCGGCGAACTGCTCTCGAACGCGGCGCGCCACGCCGACGGCCACGTCTGCGTCGAACTGAGCGTTCGAGAAGGGCTGGCCACGATCTCCGTGCACGACACGTCCGCGAATTTCTCCCTGGACGTGCGCCGGCCGGCCGACGAGTTCAGCGAGAGCGGCCGCGGCCTCTTCATCGTCTCGGAGCTCGCGCTCAAGATCGGGGTCGTTCCGTTGACGGGCATCGGCAAGTGCGTGACCGTGACGCTCGATCTGCCGGTCGCGGACGGTTCGAGTTTGCCCCCGTGTTCGCGCCCGTGGCTGCGACACGAGGAAGGCATATGCCAAGGCCCGCGCATCGCGCGCTATCGCGTGTGATATGCTCGGGCCATGCCCCCGCTGCTCTTCATCTTCGCGTGCGCGGCCGTCGCCTGCGCCGTGCTTGCGTACCTGGCGTTTCGAGCCGTGGGCCTTCCGGCGAACGCGGCCCTCTCGTTCTCGCTCTTCGGAACGTTCTTGGCCGGCATGCTGCTCTTCGCGGTCTATATCGCGATCGAGGACAAGCGCCGCCACGTCGATTAGGGGTGCCGCCCGTCACGAATGCAGGCCGTCGCTCCAGGGCACGGTTTGCGGCGTCTCGACCGCCGCGATGTCGAGGTTGACGACGATCGGATCCTGACCGCTGCGCACGAGCACGCATTCCAGCGGCTCGCCGTCGCTCGCGTTGATCTCCTGATGGGGCACGAACGGCGGCACGAAGATGAAATCGCCCGGACCCGCTTCGGCAGCGTACTCGAGGCGTTCGCCCCAGCGCATGCGGGCGCGGCCGCGCACCACGTAGATCACGCTCTCGATTTCGCCGTGGTGATGCGCTCCCGTCTTCGCGCCGGGGTGAATCGTCACCGCACCGGCCCACAGCTTTTCGGCGCCGGCTCGCGCGTAGGTGATCGCGGCCGCCCGGTTCATGCCCGGCGTCTGCGGCGTATCGGTGTCCAGCGAATCGCCCGGGACCACGCGCACGCCGTCGCGCTTCCAATCCCGCGCGTTCACGAAGCGAACGTCCCGGCCGCCGCGACGATCAGGTCGCCGTCGCTGAAATACCGCCGGATCGCGCTCAGGACGTCGTCGCGCCGCACCGCGTCCAAACGTTCGCGATAGGCGTCGATGAAGTCGTCCCCGAGTTCGTAGTACGAGATCCGTTCCAGTTCAGCGGCGATGCCCGCGTTCGTGGCCAGGCGGACGCTATGCTGACCGGCCATCGAATTGCGCTGCGCCGTCAGCTCGCGCTCGCGCGGACCGTGCTCCGCGTAGTCGCGCAACACCTCGCGCGCCGACGCGATCGCGCGGTCGACGTTGGCCGGGTTGACGGTGACCGTGACGCGCCAGGGCCCCGGAACGCGCGTAGGCGAGAGGAATGCGCTCGTGACGCCGTAGGTCAAGCCCTCGCGGTCGCGCAGGCGCAAGCCCAGCCGCGAGCTCAGGGTCGACTGGCCGAGGATGCCGTTGGCGATCTGTGCCGCCAGGTAATCCGGATCGGCTTGCACGAGCCCAACGGCGCGTCCCAGATCGATGTCGACGCTGGCCTTGCGTTCGAGCGCCACGTCCTCGCGAACGTCGCGGGGCGGCCGCGGACGCACGCTCGGCAGCGGGCGCGCGCCATGCGCCGTGGGCAGCTCGCCGAGCGTTCGCGCGAGCAGGCTCGCGAACTCGTCATCGCCGACGGCGCCGGCACCGGAGAGGAAGGCCGGCGCGTCGGCGAGCACGCGGGCGTGGAACTCGCGCACGTCGTCGAGTTCGAGCGCTTCGAGGTCGGCCAGCAGCTCGTCCACGCCGGGCAGATCGTTGGGATCGCCGGGTTCGTAAGCGAGCTGCATGAAACGCTGGGTCGCGCGCCAGCCCGTCGCCGTCTTCGCCAGGCGTAGCGCACCCGCGACCTCGCTCTTGACGAGCGCGAATTCGGCGGCGTCGAACGCGGGCTCGCGCAACTCCTCGGCGATCGTCGCGAGCAGCTCCGGCAGGTCGCCGGCAACGCAGGCCGAGGTGAAGCGAAACGCCAGCGGATTGTAGCCCTGGGAGCGGTCGTCGTCGACGTAGTAGGCGCGCCGCATCCCGCGGCCTTCGAGGGCTTCTTCGATCGCATGCCGTCCGCGCCGCCGCGTGCCCCGCGAGAGCATCTCGGCCGTCACACCCGCCAAAGTTGGATGCGCCGGCGCGAGCGCGGGGCCCGCTTCGATGATGCCGCGGACGTACACCGTAGGGTTCCCATGACTGGTCACGTAGCGCCAGCGCGCTCCGCTCGCGAGGGTGCCGCCCGCGATCCGGCCGGCGAAGCGGACCTCGCGGCCCGCGCCGGGTTCGGGCAGCGGCGCGGCTTCGATCCGATCGTCCTTGCCCGCGCGCTCCTCGACGGGTTCGAAGGGCACGCTGTCGCGGGTCTTGGGCGTGGCCGGCAGGAGCAGGCCGACGGTCCGGTTGTCCTCGTGCAGGTAGGTCCGCGCGACCTCGCGCACGCGCTCCGGCGTCACCGCGCGGATGCGTTCGACGTAGTCCTCGTCCAGGCGCCAGCTGCCGACGGCCTCGAGCTCGCCCAGCCGCTGCGCGAGCGCCAAGGTGCCGTCGCGCGCGAACGCGCGTTGGACGACGATCTGGTTCTGCGCGCGCTCGACTTCCGCCGCGCTCGGCACCTCGCGCGCCACCTCTTGGAACGCGCGGTCGAGCGCGTCGCGCACCTCGAGCGCCGAGACCCCCGGGGTCACGTTCACGAAGGCCTGGAAGAGGCCGGGATCGCGCGAGCCCCAATTCCAAGCCGAGGCCGAGAGCGCGAGCCCGGTGTCGACGAGCGCGCGCGAGAGCCGGCTCGTGCGGCCTTGGCCCAGGATGCGCGACAGCACCTCGAGCGCGTAGTCGTCGTTCGCATCCGCGCCCTCACCGCTCGCGGCGCGGCGCCCCAAATCGGCGTTGGAGAGCACGTGCGTCTGACCGAACGCGGCCGGCGCGTGGAACGCGAATGCGACGAGCGCGGTATCGCCGGGCCGTTTGATCGTGATCGTACGTTCGCCGGCTTGCGGCGGTTCGTCGGTGTAGACTTCCGGCACCGGCCGCGGCGCGCGGGGCAGCGCGCCGAAGGCGCGCTCGATGGCGGCGCGCGTCCGGTTCTCGTCGAAGTCGCCGACGACGAAGGCGGTCGCGTTATCGGGATGATAATAGGTGTCGTAGAGCTCGCGCAGGCGCTCGGTCGCCACGCTCTCGACGTCGGCCCGCCAACCGATCGTCGGATGGTGATACGGATGTTCGCGAAACGCCGTGGCCACGACGGCGGAATTCAGTACGCGCATCGGATTGTTGTCGTTGCGCTCGAGTTCGTTGCGGACGACCGTCATCTCGGAGCGGCGGTCGGCATCGTCGATGAGCGCGCCGCGCATGCGATCGGCTTCGAGCTCGATCGCGAATTCTAAATAACCGGTCGGTACGGTCTCGAAGTAATTGGTCCGGTCGATCCACGTCGTGGCGTTCTTGTTGGCGCCGATCTCGTTCATCATGTCGGCGAACGCGCGACCCTTACGCCGGTTGTTCTCGCGCGTGCCCTTGAAGAGCATGTGCTCGAGGAGATGCGACGATCCCGTGCAGCCTACGGCCTCGTTCCGCGCCCCGATCCGGTAGACGACCAGGAGCGTGGCGACCGGCGCCGCGCCTTGCGGCACGAAGACGACCTTGAGGCCGTTGTCGAGGAAGAATTCGCGCGCACCGCGGACGGCCGTTTCGAGCATCCGGCTAGATTAAGAACGGTCCCGGATATTCCCGCAAGGCCCGCGACGCGCGGCTTGACATTGTATCCATCATGGATATACTCAGGACAGATATATCCACTTTGGAGTCAATCATGGCCTGCCGCCCCGTTCCGCACGCAACCGCCGGGAGCGCGTTTCGATGACCGGCGCCTCCGACCCGCGCGAGCTCTTGCCGCTCGGCGCCGCGACCTTCTACATCCTGCTCGCGCTGGCCGGCGGGGAACGGCACGGCTACGCCATCGCCAAGGAAGTCGAAGAGCAGACCGCCGGTACGGTGCGGTTGGGTCCCGGTACGCTGTACCGCACGATCAAACAGCTGACCGCGGACGGCTGGATCGCCGAGACCGACGGCACGGAGGACGACGAGCGCGAGCGGCGCCGCACGTACCGCCTCACACCGCGCGGGCGGCGGATCGCGCAAGCCGAAGCGCAACGGCTCGAGGACCTCGTCACGGTCGCCCGGACGCGCCGGCTCTTGCCGGCGCGGTCCCTCGGGTAGAGCGGTGCAGAGCTTCCTGCGCTGGATGTTCGGCGCGCTGGCGGCGGCCTGCCCGCCGGAGTTTCGCAACGAGTACGGCGCCACGATGCGGCACGATTTCGGAGACCGCCTCCGCGATGCGCGCCGCAGCCGCGGCGCGCTCGGCGCCCTGGCCTTCGCGCTCGGGGCCTACGCGGACGTGTTGAAGACGGCCGCCGCCGAACGCGCCGCGGCCGTCGGGCGCGACGTGATCTTCACGGCCCGCACGTTGCGCAAGACGCCCGGCTTCGCGGCCATCGTCGTCCTGACGCTCGCGCTCGCCATCGGCGCCAACGCGACGGCGTTCGGCATCTTGCGCGCCGTCGTGCTGGCGCCGCTGCCCTACCCGGATTCCGGCCGCCTCGTCGCGTTGACCGGAACCAAGGCGGGCGCACCGTTCGCGCTGTCGTTACCGGATTTTCGCGACCTGAGCGCCCGCACGCGCAGCTTCGCGGCACTCGCGGCCTTCTCGCCGCGCAGCGCGACGATCACGGGACGCGGCGAGCCCGTACGCGTTCCCGGCGTCACCACGACGCCCGGTCTCTTCGAAGCGCTCGGCGTGCGACCGCTGCTGGGCCGCACGTTCGGACCATCCGACGTACGGCCCGGCGCGGCACGCACGGTCGCGATCTCCGAGGCGTTCTGGCGCAGCGCCTTCAACGCCGAGCCCGGGGTGATCGGCAAGCCGCTCGTGCTCGACGGCGCGGCGTTTCGTGTGATCGGCGTGATGCCGGGCACGCTGCGGCAGCCGGATTTCGACGACCGGGAACTCGAGGAGGAAAGCTTCTGGGTACCGCTCGACCCGAACTCGACGGAACAGCGCTTCGGGCGCGGCGCGCACTACTTCTCGGCCGTCGGACGCCTGCAACCGGGAGCGACGCTCGCCCACGCTCGCGCCGAACTCGATGCCGCCTTCGCGCAACTCGCGGTGGCGAACCCCGTCGAGGACCGCGGCTTCGGCGTCGCCGTCGAGCCCGCGTACGAAGCGATCGTCGGGGATGTGCGGCCCCTTCTGATCGCGATCTTCGTGGCGGTCGCGGGCGTGCTGCTCGTCGCGTGCGCGAACGTCGCGAACCTCCTGCTCAGCCGCGCCGCCTCGCGCGATCGCGAGTTCGCGATCCGGACCGCCGTCGGTGCCTCGCGCGGACGCCTCGTGGCCCAACAGCTCGTTGAGACCTTTATCTTCGCGGCTCTGGGCGGCGCGCTCGGGAGCGCCCTCGCGGCCGTCGCGCTGCGCGCTTTCGTGGCCGCGCACCCGGCGGGTTTACCGCGGATCGACGACGTGCGCTTCGACGCGCCGGCGGCGCTCTACACCTTCGCGGCCGTCGTCCTGTGCACGCTGCTCGCGGGCGCGCTCCCGGCCTTCGCACTCTCCAGCCGCGGCGTCGCCGACGCGTTGAAGTGGTCGGGGCGCGGCGGCGATGCCTCACGCGGCGCGCGAGCGCGCGGGATCCTCGTCGTCGCCGAGGTCGCGCTGACCCTGGCGCTCGTGATCTCGTCGGCGCTGGAGCTGCGCAGCTTCCTCGCGCTCACGGCGCAACCGCTCGGCTTCGATCCGCGCGGGCTCCAAGCCGCGAACGTGCAGCTTCCCAGCGACGCGACGAGCGACGCGCGGGTCCGCGCGTTCCTGGAGCGCGTCCGCGAGCGCGTCGCGGCGCTACCCGGCGTCGCGGCGGCGGCGTGGTGCTATTCGGCGCCGTTCACGCGGCGCAGCTTCGACCTCTCGTTCGATTTCGCGGGACGGCGGGCCGGCCCGGGCCGCCAGCCGTCCAGCCAGATCGACGTCGTCGATGAAAATTACTTCAGCACCTTAGGGCAGCGGCTGCTGGCCGGACGCGGGCTGCGGCGCAGCGACATGGGTTCCGAGCGGAGCGTCGTCGTCAACGAGAGCTTCGCCAAGAGGTACTTCGGCGGACGCAACGCAGTGGGCGGCGCGCTGCTGCTCGGGATGTCGAACGACGCGGGACAAAAGGAAGTAACGGCGATCGTCGGCGTCGTGGCCGACGCGCGCTCGTCGTACGGCGTCGCGCCGGTCCCGTCGCTCTACTTGCCGCTCGGGCTCATCGGCACGCCGAACATGTTGTTGCTCGTGCGTTCGCACGGGGACGGCATCGACGCCGCCGCGCTCGGCGCCGCATTTCGCGCGGCCGACCCGCTCGTCGCGCGGCCGCGCGTGAAGAGCTTCGCCGGCTATCTCGCCGACGACACCGCGCGCACCCGGTTGGCCGCCGCGTCGCTCGGAGCGCTTGCGTTCGTGGCGCTCGCGCTCTCGCTCGCCGGCATCTTCGCGGTCGTCTCGTACGGCGTCGCGCAGCGCACGCACGAGTTCGGCATCCGCATGGCGCTGGGCGCGCGCGCGCGTCACGTCGTCGCCGGTGCCGCGGGTAGCGCGCTGCGGCTGGTTGCGGCCGGAGTCGTCCTCGGCCTGCTCGTCGCCGCCGGCGCGACGCACCTGCTCTCGGGACAACTGTACGGCGTCGCACCGCTCGATGCGCCGACCTTCGCGGCCGTCTGCGCGGCGCTCGTGCTCGCCGCGCTGCTCGCGGCGCTCGTGCCGGCGACTCGCGCGACGCGAGTCGATCCCGCCGTCGCGTTGCGGTGCGAATGATGGACGTCGCCCGCCCCGCCCGTCGCTCCCCGCTCGTCCGCCACGCCGCGCAGGCCCTCTTCTTCGGCGCCTTGGCGCTCGCCGCGCTCGCCGCGCTGCCGTGGCTCTTCAAGCGCACCGCCGCGTTGCCGGCGCTCGAGCGCAGCACGATCGTCGTCGATACCGCGCGTCGCGGCACGCTGATCCGCGCGGTGCAAGCGCCGGGCCAACTCGTGCCGGAGCGCGTGCAAGTCGTCTCGACCGCGGCCGACGGTATCGTCGCCGCGCTGCCCATTCGCGCCGGTAGCCGCGTCGTGGCCGGCGATCCGGTCGCCGAACTGCAAAATCCCGATCTTCAAGCCGCCGTCGAGGACGCGCGCGCGGAATTAGCCGCGGCCGGAGCGGAGCTGCGCAGCGCGCGCGAGGAGGCTTCGGCCGAACGGCTCGATCAGGAGAGCGCGTATCGCACGGCACGCGCCGAAGCGGAGCGCTCGGGCGAGGAAGTGCGTTCGTACGCGAAGCTGCACGCCGCGGGCTTGGTCGCCGATCTCGCGTATCGCGAAACCGCGATCAAGGCGGACGAGAATCTGGCGCTCGCCGGCATCGCACAACGTAAGATCGGCGTGGCCGCTGCCGACGCCGCCGCGAAGGTCGCCGCCGCGCAGGCTCGCGTCGACGAGCTGCAAGCCGATCTGGGGGCGCGCGAGGCGCGCGTCGCGGCCCTCGTCGTGCGGGCCGGCAGCCCCGGCATCGTGCAGAGCGTGGCCGTCGAACCCGGACAGCGGGTGGCGGCCGGCGCCGAGCTCGCACGCATCGCGGAAGCGCGCGATCTCAAAGCCGTCCTGCAAGTCGCCGAGAGCGACGCGCACGGCGTCGCTCCCGGAATGGCCGCGACGATCGATACCAACGGCGACGGGACGATGGCCGGACGCGTGGAGCGCATCGCGCCCGCGGCCCAGAGCGGCGCGGTGGCCGTGGACGTGCGCCTGCGCGACGTGCGCCCCGGCGTGCGTCCCGACCAGAGCGTCGCGGGAACGGTCGAACTCTCCCGCGCGCGCGACGTCGTGTCGATCGCGCGGCCCGCGGGCGCTCCCGATAACGCGACCGTTTCGCTCTACGTGCTCGACCGCGACGGAACGCGCGCGACGCGGACTGCCGTACGGCTCGGGAGCGGTTCGCTTGATCGCGTCCGCGTGCTCGCCGGCATCGCGGCGGGCGACACCGTCATCGTTTCCGACACGTCGGCCTACGACGCACCGCAACTCCGCATCCAGTGAGGCAGCGCCCATCCATGCTCATCGAACTCAGAGGCATCGGGAAGATCTATCGCACCGACGACGTGGAGACCCATGCGCTCGCGAACGTCGATTGCCGCATCGAGCGCGGCGAATACGTCGCGATCGAAGGCCCCTCGGGTTGTGGGAAGTCGACCTTGCTCGCGATCCTCGGCCTGCTCGATACGCCGAGCTCGGGAACCTACGCGTTAGCGGGAAACGAGGTCGGCGCGCTGCCGGCCGCCGAGCGCGCGCGGATCCGCAACCGCGAGATCGGCTTCATCTTTCAGAATTTCAATCTGATCGGCGACCTGACGGTGGCCGAGAACGTCGAACTTCCGCTAACGTACCGCGGCCTCTCGTCGGGCGAGCGGCGGCGTCGCGTCGCCGAGGCCCTGGAGCGCGTGGCGATCTCGCACCGCGCGCGGCATTTTCCGCCGCAGCTCTCGGGCGGCCAGCAACAGCGCGTCGCGGTTGCTCGCGCGATCGCGGGCGAGCCCGCCGTGCTGCTCGCGGACGAGCCGACCGGAAACCTGGACTCCGCGAACGGCGAGCTCGTGATGGATCTGCTCGCAGACCTACACCGCGGCGGCGCGACCATCGTGATGGTCACGCACGACAGCCGCTACAACCGCTACGCGGACCGCGCGATCGGCTTGCTCGACGGCCGGCTCGTCGAAGCGCGAGTCGCCGCGGCGATGTAAGCTCACAGCGCGCTCGCGAACGCGTAACCCTGCGGCGCGCCGATGCCGGTGACTTGGTCGTAACCCGCCTTGGCTTGGTAATAGCCGTTGTTGCCCGTGGTGACGTCGGTGAAATCGGCGTAACCGCTCGACTTGAAGAGCGCGTAGATCGCGGGGTTCACCCAGCCCCAGCGCGCGCCGCCGTGCAATTCGCTCGCTTCGGCGAGCAGAGCCGCGAATTGCGGTGCCGACCACGACGTGCCGTCGACCGAATACACGTTGCCGGCTTGGTAGAGCGCCGCTTTGACCCCCGGCAACGAAACGTCGGGCGTATTGCGGCCCGAGGTGAAGACGCCGTTCACGCCCGATTGATAGGCCGGCATCGCGAAATACGTCGAAACGCCGCCGCCGGAGAGGAAGCCGGTCGCCGTATCGCCCTGCGCGCCGATCGACGTCAGGAGGCCGAGTTGGTTCTCCGTGAAATTCACGCCGCCGACCGCCACGACGTGCGGATCCGAGGCGGGCGTCGCGGGCCCCGGCGGATCGTTGCCGGTGTCGCACTCGTCGCTGCCCGTGTCTCCGCTCGCGGCGACGAACGTGATGCCTTTGGCGGCGCCTTGTTCGGCGATCTGCTCGGTCATGTCGGCCGCGGACGTGTCGGCCGATTCGCAACCGCCGAACGATGAGCTGATCACGCCGGCGAGATCGTCACTCACGGCCTGATCGTACGCATCGACGATGTGCGCCGTCGTGAGGCTCGGAACGTCGTACACGCGCACGCCGGCTCCGGGCGCGAGGCCCGAAATCGTTTCGACGTCGAGCGTCGATTCGGAAGTCTCGCTGCCGCCCGCGCTGCTGTAGGTTCCGCCGCCGTCCACGGGTACGTTGACGACCGTGCCGGTCTGCGTGACGCCGGCCGCCCGCAGGTACTGGTCGATATCGCCTTGTTCGACCGGCGAATCGATGACGACGGCGATCGTCTGGCCTTGCCCGTTACAACCCTGTTGGACCGGGAAATCGAAGGCCTCGGCGACGCCGCCCGCCAGATAACCGAAGACGTTGGAATTCGGACCGTTATCGGCAGGGGCGTTGCACGCGCTCTGGGTCGGCGTCGCCGTCGGCCTCGGCGTGGCGGTCGGCTTCGCGGTCGGCTTGGGCGTCGGCGTCGGCTTGGGCGTCGGCTTGGCGGTGGGCGTGGTCGTCGGCTTCGGTGTCGGCGAGGGCGTGGGGCCGAGACCGGTTAGCTTCACGTCGTCGATGAACTGCATCGTGAAGTGGCCGGCGCGGCCGTCGCCGTGGACGCCGAAGTAGACGTAGAGTTCGCGTCCCTTGTACGCGGCGAGGTTCCACGAGTGCTCGACCCAGGCCGCACGATTGGCGAGCGTCGCCACGAGGTTGGCCGCGACGGTGCCGTCGGTCTCCAGCAACTCGACGTCTTGGCCCGCGTACGACTTACTCGTTTCGTCGGTGAGCTGATACAGGTACGCGGAAAGCACCGCGTCCGGCGGGATCTTCACGAGCTGACAGACCCCGGCATACCCGAGCTGTTCGCCCGACACCTTGCTCGACGATCCCGTGCGCGCCGAATATCGGCCGGAGTGCGCGAGGACCGCCGTGATCGTGGCAAGCGGCTTGACGGTTCCGCGCCGTTCGCAGCGATTCCACCCGTGACCGAACGCGCCGGATTCGAAGCCCGGGTCGCTCAAGAAGTTCGCGGCGGCCGGAGCGGCGAGCGGTGCGATATAGGCGGGCACGCTGAAGGCCGGCGGCGCGGGGCGCAGCCGGGGAGCGGCGCGCGCGACGATCAGGCCGGAGAGGTCGACGGTTTGCACGAGCGGCGCGAGCGCCGACGGCATGCGAGCGGGCGCGACGTTCGCGAAGCTCGTTCCGAAGCGTCCTTGCGCGAACGTGTGGATGCGCGTCCCGAAGAAACGTTCGACGGAAGCACTCGGGCCGCGCGCGTCGAGGACGGTCCGGTTCGGAAAGGCGCGCGTGACGGCCAGTCCGCCCGCACGCAAGGCCGCGACGACCGCCGCCTCCTGCCGCGCCGTCGGCGCGAAGTACGAGTCGAACTGGGCGCTCGTGAGAAAGCGGTGGTACAGCGGTGAGCGGCGATCGGCCTGCGCCGCGACCAGCGCGGCGAGCTCGGCGGGATGGTTGTAGCGCAGGGTCAGGCTGAAATCGACCGGGGCCGAGGCCGCGCGGCGGCCCAGGTCCGTTGCCGGGAACACCGGGCGCGGAACCGCACCGGCCGGCACGGCCGCGCGGGCAGGCGGGGCAGTACCGCAGAGCAGTGCCAGGGACACGGTTGCGGCGAGGCATTTCCCGAACGCGCGCACGTCGACTCTCCGATCCGAAACGGCGGTTTACCGTTCGTATCGGCCGAAATGCGCGCGAAGCCGACCGCGGCCGCGCGAACGAACGTTCGGCGCGGACCGCGGCCGGCATCGAGGATCAGATGTCGTTCGCGAACATCATCCCGACCGGCGCGCCGATACCCGTGACCTGATCGTAACCGGCCTTGGCCGAGTAGTAGCCGTTGTTGCCCGTCTTCACGTCGGTATAGTCGGTGGCGTACCCCGACTTCTTGAAGAAGGAATACATCGTCGGCGTGAGCCAGCCGAAGCGCTTGTTCCCGCCGTGGATCTGGGCCGCTTCGGCGACCAACGCCACGAACTGGGGACACGACCACGAGGTGCCGTCCGCGGCGCCTTCGTTACCGGCTTGCCAGACGGCGACGTCGACGCCCGGGAGCGCGATGTCGGGCGTGTTACGGCCCGGTTTGAGAACGTTCGCGATGCCGAGCTGATAGCCCGGGGTGTCCCATACCGTCGACACGCCGCCGCCCGAGAGGAACGTGCCGTCCATCGCGGACGTGATCGAGGTCAGGTTGCCGAGCGCGTTCTGCGTGAAGTTCACCGATCCGACGGCAACGAAATACGGGTCGGAAGCCGGCGCCGACGGGCCCGGCGGCTTGTTGCCGGTATTGCATTCGTCGCTGCCGTCATCGCCGCTCGAAGCCGCGAACGTGATGCCTTTCGCGGCGCCCTGCTCGGCGAGCGCGTCGGTCTGCCGGGAGCCCGTGACGTCCTGCGCTTCGCAGCCGCCGAACGACGAGTTGACGACGCTCGCCTTGTTATCGCTGATCGCCTGATTGTAGGCGTCGTTGATGCTCTGATCGGTCAGATCCGGGATGTCGTAGATCAGGACGTCGGCGCCCGGCGCGAGCCCGCTGACCGTCTCGACGTCGAGCACGGCTTCGCCCGTAGCGCTATTGGGATCGCTGCTGTACGTGCCGCCGCCGTCGACCTTGATCGTGTTGATGGTGCCCGTCTGCTTGACGCCGGCGTCGGTGAGATAATCGCTAATGTCTTGCGGTTCGACCGGCGAGTCGATGACGATGGCGAGCGTGGTGCCCGTTCCGCTGCAACCGTACTGCACCGGGAAATCGAAGGCGTCCGCAACGGCCGTCGCGAGGAACCCGTTGTCGTCGCTGAACGGCCCCGCGTCGGGCGAGTCCTGACAGGTCGTGTTCGAAGCCGCCGTCAGCGTGACGTCGTCGACGTATTGCATCGTGTAATGCGACGCATTTCCGTTGCCTTCCACGCCGAACGAAATGTAGAGCTGCCGCCCCGCGTACTGCGCCAGGTTCCAGCGGTAGTAGTCCCAACCGGCCTGGTTCGTCACGGTCTTCTTGAGCGTGGCGACCGTGTTGAACGCCGAGTCCTGCAAGAGCACTTCTTGAGCGGCATTGGTGGTGTTCGGCTCGTTCGAGAGCTGATAGAGGTACGCCGCCAGAACGCCGTTACGCGGGATCTTCACGAGTTGGCAGAGACCGGCGTAGCCGTTCGGCTCACCGGAGGTCGTGCTGGTGGAACCCGCCTTGCCGGCGTACTTGCCGCGGTGCACGACGGCCGACTGAACCGTGGCCGCCGGCTTGCCGCTACCGCACGCCACCCAGCCCGCCTTCAAACCGCCGGATTCGAACCCCGAATCGGCGACGAAGTTCGGCGGCGCGGTGGTCGCGGGCACCTTGGCCGCCGCGACCCGCGAAGCGTGATGCGCCACGCCGGGACGGATGTGCGGCGCGGAATTCGCCACGACCAAGTTCGAGAGGTCGACGCTCCGGACCAGCTGCGCGAGCCCCGCGGGAAGCGTGACGGGCCGGACGTTGCTGAAGCGCTCGCCATACCGGCCCTGCGAGAGCGAGTGGATTTCCGTTCCGAAAAAGCGTTCGGCGGCGACGCTCGTGCCCGCGATGTCGAGCAGCGTGCGGTTGGAGTAGGTATGCGTGACGTTCAAGCCGCCGGCGCGAAGCGCCGCGATCGCGGCCGCCTGTTGGGCCGCCGTTGGTGCGAAGTACGCGTCGAACTGCGCACTCGTCAGAAAGTGCTGATACAGCGCCGAACCGGGCTCGCTCTGCGCTCGAACCAGCGCGTCGAGTTCGGCTTGATGATTGTAACGCAACGTGACCGTGCCCGTGACGAGCGCGAGCGGCGCTCGCCGCCCCATGTCGCGCGCGCCGTAGCCGCCGCGGGGAACGCCCCCGACCTCGACTCGCGCGCCGGCCGCACCTGCGAAGCCGGACAATCCGGAGGCGCTCGCCGGAAGCGTCGAACACGCGAACATCGCGCTTGCGGTAGAGAGCGCGAACACCCGAAGAGAAAAATGCATATAAAGACCTCATTCGCACTAAACGAATCGGAGCAACGCCGCCTCGTTTCCGGGCGCGGGCTAGAAGCACCTACGAGGCGGCGCAAGCAGGTCAGATCATCGGAAGGTCCAGCCCTTGCTCTCGGGCACAAGCAAGGGCTTCGTCGTAGCCGGCGTCGGCGTGGCGCATGACCCCCGTGGCCGGATCGTTGTGCAGGACGCGCGCGATGCGCGCCGCCGCCGCGGCCGTTCCGTCGCACACGACGACCATGCCCGCATGTTGCGAGTATCCCATCCCGACGCCGCCGCCGTGGTGCAACGATACCCACGTCGCACCGCTCGCGGTGTTGAGCAGCGCGTTGAGCAACGGCCAATCGCTAACCGCGTCGCTGCCGTCGCGCATCGCCTCGGTCTCGCGATTTGGGCTCGCGACGGAACCCGAATCGAGGTGATCCCGACCGATGACGACGGGCGCGGCGAGCTCGCCACGCGCGACCATTTCGTTAAAGGCTAAACCGACGCGCGCGCGCTGGCCGAGCCCGATCCAGCAGATGCGCGCGGGCAGGCCCTGATAGGCGATGCGTTCTTTCGCGAGATCGAGCCAGCGGTGCAGGTGCGCGTCGCCGGGAATCAGTTCCTTGACCTTCGCGTCGGTCGCGGCGATGTCGGCCGGATCGCCCGAGAGCGCGGCCCAGCGGAACGGGCCGATGCCGCGGCAGAACAGCGGACGGATGTAGGCCGGCACGAACCCCGGAAAATCGAACGCATCCGCCACGCCTTCGTCCTTGGCCATCTGGCGGATGTTGTTGCCGTAATCGACCGTCGGCACGCCCGCGCGATGAAAGGCGAGCATCGCGCGTACGTGCACGGCCATCGATTCCTTCGCGGCCTTGACGACCGACGCCGGATCGCTGCGGCGCCGTTCCTCGGCTTCGGCCAACGTCCAGCCGCGCGGCAGATAACCGGTGGACGGATCGTGCGCGCTCGTCTGATCGGTGACGATGTCGGGCCGCACGCCGCGCCGCACGAGTTCGGGATAGATGTCGGCCGAATTCCCGAGCAGCCCGACGGAGAGCGGTTCGTCGCGTTCGCAGGCCGTTCGGATGCGCGCGAGCGCGTCGTCGAGCGAGTCCGCCTTCACGTCGAGATAGCGGGTCTCCAAGCGCCGCTCGATGCGGTGCGGATCGCACTCCACCGCCAGGACCGACGCGCCGGCCATCGTTCCGGCCAGCGGCTGCGCGCCGCCCATGCCGCCCAGGCCCGCGGTCAAGATCCACTTGCCGGCGAGGCTGCCGCCGTAATGCCGGCGGCCCATCTCGACGAAGGTCTCGTAGGTGCCCTGCACGATGCCTTGCGAGCCGATGTAGATCCACGAACCCGCGGTCATCTGCCCGTACATCATCAGGCCCTTGCGATCGAGTTCGTCGAAATGTTCCCACGTGGCCCAATGCGGGACCAGGTTCGAGTTCGCCAGCAGCACGCGCGGCGCGTCGGCGTGGGTGCGGAACACCCCGACCGGTTTGCCGGATTGGATCAGCAGCGTCTCGTCGGCTTCGAGCCGGCGCAAGACGTCGACGATCTTATCGAAGCTGGCCCAGTCGCGCGCGGCCTTCCCCTTGCCGCCGTACACGACGAGGTCGCCCGGACGTTCGGCCACGTCGGGATCGAGGTTGTTCATCAGCATCCGCAGCGGCGCTTCGGTCAGCCAGTTCTTGGCGGAGAGCGTCGTGCCGCGCGGCGCGCGGACGGTACGAGCGGCGAGCGTGGTCATCGCGAAACTCCTTGCGAACGAATGAGGCCGTGGCGCACGACCGCGCGAACCGGACCCGTGCCGATGCCGTACGCGATCTCCCGCGGATGATCGACGTCCCAGAGCACGAGGTCTGCTACTTGGCCGGGCCGCAGGGTCCCTACGCGTTCGCCCAGGCCGAGCGCGCGGGCCGCGTTGCGCGTCGCGCCGGTCAGCGCCTCTTCGGGCGTGAGGCCGTAGAGCACGCAGGCCAGGTTGAGCGCCAGCGGCATCGAGACCAGCGGCGACGTGCCGGGATTGCAGTCCGTCGAGATCGCGATCGGCACGCCGAGGCGGCGCAGTTCCTCGACCGGCGGGCGTTTCGTTTCGCGCAAGAAATAGGCGGCGCCCGGCAAGAGCACCGCGACCGTGCCGCTGTGCGCGAGATCCATTAACGCCGCCGGCGCGGCGTGTTCGAGGTGATCGGCCGAGAGCGCGCCGTACTTTGCCGCGAGCGCCGCGCCGCCGCCGTCGCTGAGCTGGTCGGCGTGGAGTTTCACGGGGAAGCCGTAACCGCGCGCGGCTCGGAAATACCGGTCGACCTGCGCGGGCGAAAAGGCGATCGTCTCGCAAAACGCGTCGACCGCATCGGCCAAACGCTCGGCCGCGATCAGCGGCAGCATCTCGCCGATCACGAAGTCCACGTAGGCGTCGGAATCCGCGAATCCCGGGGGCAGCGCGTGCAAGCCGAGGTACGTCGTGCGCACCTCGACGCCGCAGCGCGCCGCGAGGGATCGCGCGACGCGCAACATCGTCAGCTCGGTATCGCGGTCCAAGCCGTAACCCGACTTTATCTCGACCGTCGTGACGCCGCTGCGCGCGAGCGCGCGCAAGCGCGCTTCCGACACCGCTTGCAGCTCCGCGAAACCGGCCTCGCGGGTGGCGCGCACCGTCGATAGGATGCCGCCGCCGGTGCGCGCAATGTCGGCGTAATGCGCACCGGAGAGCCGCAACTCGAAATCGCGCGCGCGATTGCCCGCATAGACCAGGTGCGTGTGGCAGTCGACGAACCCGGGCGTGATCACGCCGCCGTCCACGCCTTCCACCGTGCTCGCCGAGGCTAGGAGTTCGGGCGGTAACTCGTCGACCGGACCGATCCACGCGATCGTCGCATCCTGCGCCACGACGAGCGCGCCGTCGTTGATCAGCCCGTACGGCGTGCGCAGCGCCGGGTCCATCGTCGCGATGCGCGCGCCGAGGAAGACGGTGTGAGCGCCTATTTCGCCGAGCACGCGCTCTTGCCGAACGGGTGGGCCCAAAACGTTCTGTTGACGGTGGACTCCTGTGGAGATTTCGCTTCGGTCACGGCGGATTCGCCGCCGGACGGCGCGACGCCGCTGCCGGGCTTCCTCGTGCCGGGCATGCCGAACGTTCATTCGCACGCCTTCCAGCGTTCACTTGCCGGCCGCGCCGAACGCGCCGGGCCGCGCGCCGACTCGTTCTGGACGTGGCGCGAAGCGATGTACGCCGAAGTCGAGCGCATCGAGCCCGATGCGTTCGAGGCGCTCGCCGCCGGTGCATATGCGGCGATGTTGGAAGCGGGTTACACGAGCGTCTGCGAGTTTCACTACGTACACCGCGCGCCGGGCGGCGCCGCCTACGCGCGTCCGAGCGAGCTCGCCGACCGGATCGTGGCGGCGGCCCGCGCGACGGGCATCGGCTTGACCTTGCTGCCCGTGCTCTATCGCCATGCCGATTTCGGCGCGCTCCCGCTCGGGGAGCGACAGGCGCGCTTCGCCCTATCGCTCGACGAGTACGCGGCGCTCCAAGACGCCCTGCACGCATCGTACGCGGGCGACCCGCAAGTCACGCTCGGCGCGGCACCGCATTCGCTGCGCGCCGTCACGCGCGACGAGTTCCGCGAACTCGAACGCCTCGTCCACGCGCGCGTGCCGGCGGCTCCGCTGCACGTCCACGTGAGCGAACAGCAACGCGAAGTGGAAGCCTGCGTCGGGGCGTTCGGCACCACGCCGATCGCGGTGCTGGCCGACACGGTGGCGCTCGACGAACGCTGGTGCCTCGTGCACGCGACGCACGCCACGGATGCGGAACTCGCGTTGATCGCGAACGCCGGAACGGTCGCGGGTCTCTGCCCGACGACCGAAGCGAACCTCGGCGACGGCATCTTTCCGGCCGCACGTTTCGCGGCGGCCGGGGGACGTTTCGGGATCGGCAGCGACAGCAACGTGACGATCGACGTCGCCGAGGAGCTGCGCTGGCTGGAATACGTGCAGCGCTTGACCTTACAGCAGCGTAACGTCATGCGCGACGTCACGACGCCGTCGGTGGGGCGCTTCCTCTTCGACGCGGCGCTGCGCGGCGGCGCGCGGGCCTCGGGCCGTCGCAGCGGAGCGCTGGCCGTCGGCTATCGCGCCGACGCGGTCGCGCTCGCGCTACCCGGCGACGCGCGCGGCGCGGGCGACGAGCTGCTCGACATCGCCATCTTCCGCAGCGGCGCGTGGCGCGTGCGCGACGTGCTCGCCGGCGGACGGGTCGTGGTGCGCGACGGACGGCACGCTCGGTTACCGCAACGCGCCTGACGGCGGAGGAGAGCGCGCGGCGCGGTCGCAAACGTGCGCGACGAGGAGAAGCATCATCGACACGATCGTACTCGACGGACGCACGCTGACGCTGGAGGCGATCGAGTCGATCGCCGTGCACGGCGTGCCGGTCGCGCTCGCCGGCGAGGCTCGCGAGCGGGTTGCCGCGGCTCGCGCGTGCGTCGAGCGACAGTTCCAGAGCGGCGCGATCATCTACGGCGTCACGACGGGCTTCGGGCGCATGGCCAACGTCGTGATCGACAAGTCCGACGTGGACGTGTTGCAGCAGAACCTCGTGCGCAGCCACGCGGCCGGTACGGGCGAACCGTTGCACGAAGCGTTCGTGCGCGCGGCCGGGGTGTTGCGCGCGAGTTCGCTCGCCGCCGGCCACTCCGGCGTGCGCGTCGAGACGCTCGACCTGCTCGTCGAAATCCTGAACCGCGGCGTGACGCCGGTCGTTCCCTGCCAGGGCTCGGTCGGCGCGAGCGGCGATCTCGCGCCGCTCGCGCACATGACGTTGACTTTGATCGGCGAGGGCGAAGCGTTCTACGGCGGCCGCCGCATGCCGAGCGCCGACGCGCTCGACCTGGCCGGACTCGTGCCGATCAAACTCGGCGCGAAGGAAGGCCTCTCGCTCATCAACGGTACCGAAGTGATGACCGGCATCGCCGCGCTCTCGCTGTTGCGCGCGGAGCGGCTGCTCGCGACCGCGGACGTGATTGGCGCGCTCTCGATCGAAGCGTTCCTCGCGACCGACAACGTGTTCGACCGCCGCATCAACGCGCTGCGCCCGCATCCGGGCCAGGCGCGCGTCGCCGACCGTCTGCGCGCGCTCGTGGCGGGTTCGGAGGTGATGCTCTCGCATCGCGATTGCGGTCGCGTTCAAGACCCCTATTCGTTTCGTTGCATCCCCGTCGTGCACGGCGCGGCCCGCGATGCGGCCGACCACGTGCGGCGCGTCCTCGAGATCGAGGCGGTGTCCGTGACGGACAATCCGCTGATCTTTCCCGAGGAAGACGAATTCCTGACGGGCGGGAACTTTCACGGCCAGCCGGTGGGCGTCGTGTGCGACTTCCTCAAGGCCGTCATGGTCGAAGTCGCCTCGATCAGCGAGCGGCGTTCCTACCTGCTGCTCAACGGCGAGGAACGCGGGCTGCCGCTCTTTCTCTCGCGGAAGCCCGGGCTCGAATCGGGATTGATGATCGCGCAGTATTGCGCGGCAGCGCTCGTGAGCGAGAGCAAGGCGCTCGCGATGCCGTCGTCGGTCGATTCGATCCCTACCTCGGCCGGCCAGGAAGATCACGTATCGATGGGCACGATCGCGGCGCGCACGCTCGACCGGATCCTCGATAACGTCGAAGGCGCGCTCGCCTGCGAGCTGTTGTGCGCCCTGGCGGCGACGGACTTCCGGCGGCCGCTGCGGAGCGGTACGGGCACGCAGGCCGCCTACGACGCGGCCCGGGAACGCATCGAACCGCTGCTCGGCGACCGCGTGCCGGCCCGCGACATCGAGCTCGCTCGCGAGTTGATCGCCTCGAACGCCCTGACCGGCGCGGCCGAACGGCACGTCCGGCTGAAGGAAGGCATCCGTTCCGCGTAATCGTCGCGGGCCGGCAGCGCCTTTAGCGCCCCACCCAGCCGCCGCACACCGGGAAGACTTGGCCCACGAAGCAGTTCGCGGCCTCGCCGCACAGATAGGCCGCGAACTCGGCATCCTCACGCGCGCCGACGAGGCGTCCTAACGGCACTTCACGCTTCAAGCGTTCCTGAAACCGCGGATCCCCTTGCACCTCGGGCGGAAAGTACGTCGGGTTCTCGACGAAATTTTGCGCGATCGCGTTGATCTGCACGCCGAACGCTGCCGCTTCGACACCGGCGGATTGCACGTAGGCGAGTTGCGCGCCGCGCGCGGCGCTATACGTCGAGGCGCGTTTCATGCCGCGCAGGGCTGAGGCGCTACCCATCACGAGAATCTTGCCGGCGCGGCGCTCGATCATCTGCGGCAGCACCGCGCGCACGAGCCGCGGCAGCGGATCGACGAGGCTCGCGAACGCGGCGCGCCACTCGTCCTCAGACACGGAAACGGCCGGCGTCGACGGCGCGGGGAAGGCGAGATTCGCCACTAAAACGTCGACGTGCCCCGCCGCCGCCACGACGGCTTCCGGTGCGGCGGCATCCACCAGCGGCGCGTCGCTGGCCACGACCTCGGCGCCGTGTTCCCGCAAGACCTCGCACAGAACCGGCCCCATGAATTCACCGGCCTGGGTCACCAGGATGCGCTTACCGCGTAACGAGTCGTGTGCCATGAGGTCATCGCTTCCGCGCCGCGCCGGACGGGTCCCTGAGAGCGACTCGTTGAACGCGGCGCAGCATGCTGATCGTCACGGGCAGCGTCACCGCACGTTCGAGCGATGCCTTCGAGCGATTGTTGGCGTTATCGCTGGAGCACGTGCGACGCTCGCGCACCGAACCGGGCTGCATCGGCCACAGCGTCCACGTCGATTGTGAGAATTCGCTGCGCCTCTTCTTCTTCGAGCGCTGGGCCGACCGGGCCGCGCTCGAGGCGCACTTCGCGGTGCCCGGGTCGATCGCGTTCATTCGCGAGATGAGCGCGCTGACGAGCGCGACGGACGGCCCGACGATCTTCGAAACGGCCTAGCCGCGGTTTCGCTGTCCCGCGCGCCGGGCTCGCGTGGCCGCGACGCTGCCGGCACGGGCGGATGCTAGCATTCAAGAATGCCCGGGCAGCCGCACCGCGTGGTGCCGCTCCACGCCCCGCCCTTGCATCGAAAGGACAGCGAACGTGAAATGTCATGACCTCATCCGGATTGCCGTCGGCGGCGCCGTCGCGATCGTCACCGCCGTGGCCGCGCCGGTCGACGCGGCCGTCTGCTTCAGCGGTTTCAGCAACACGGTGAAGTATAATTTCGAGGTGACGCCGGCAACCTTCACGACACCCGGAACTTATTCCGTGCCCGGCGTCGAATTCGGTAAGCTGACGCGCTGCGCCGGGCTCACGAAGTGGCCGATCGTCGGCACGGTCACCGTTACGCCCACCTCGGTCGTGCTCGGCTTTCGCGCGCTCACGGTGGCGGTATCCGCCTGCGGCGCGACCGATTACATCGTCGCCATGACACCGAAGAGGTTGAGCGGGGTTGTCCAGCTCCACAACGACCGCAACAACTTCTCGAATTCGTCGGCCTTCACGCAGACGCTCTGCACCGTACCGCCGCCCGAGGACGCGTTCCCGGCCGTTGCAACGCAGCGGGGCTTCGACCCGCAAGGCAACTGACGCGCGTCCTTACCGCGTTTCGCGAACCACGGCGCTTCGTGCCCGGCGCGGATCGAATCGGCGACGGCCCCCTGTTGCGCGCGCTGTTCCCGAAGCTCGTTGCAGATTTCTGGAAGCGTGGGACCAGGAGCTTTACGCGCGGACCGCTCCGGTCAAAGATCGGAGGATCGTCGGCGGGGGATCGTGCCGCCGTGGGAAAGACGCTCCCGTGACCAGCATCATCTCCACGGCCCTGCCGGCCTTCCTCGCCTCGCTCGTCGAGTTCGTCGAGGCGCTGACCGTCGTGCTCGCCGTGGGCGCGACCCGCGGCTGGCGCTCGGCTTGGCTCGGCACCGCAGCCGGCGTCGCGCTGCTCGCGGTCGCGGTCGTCGCGTTCGGCCCGCTGCTGCGACTCGTGCCGCTGGGCGCGTTGCAATCGATCGTCGGCATCCTGCTCCTCTTCTTCGGACTCCGCTGGCTGCGCAAAGCCATCTTGCGCTATGCGGGCGCGATCGCGCTCAAAAACGAGGCCAATGTCTTTGCCCGGAAGGAAGCGCAATTGCGTTCGGCAGCGCGTTCCCAGGCGACGGACTGGCCCGCGATCGCCACCGCCTTCAACGCCGTGGTGCTCGAGGGTTTGGAAGTCGTCTTCATTGTGATCGCCGTCGGCGCGACGGCGGGCGCCCTCGTTCCGGCCGCCGGCGGTGCCGCCCTGGCGGGCGTGCTGGTCGTCGGCGCCGGCGCCGTTTTGCGCCGGCCGCTTGCGCGGGTGCCCGAAAATGCGTTGAAATTCGCAGTGGGCATCCTGCTCTCCGCATTCGGCACGTTTTGGACCGGAGAGGGTCTCGGCGGGGAGTGGCCAGGCGACGACTGGGCGCTCCTGCGGCTCGTGGGCGGTTACCTCGCGGTTGCGGGGCTGGCACTCGTGCTGGCGCGGCGCGCGGCGGCGACCCGGACCGCCGCGAGCAACGCGTGAACGCGCTGCGCTCGGCCGCCGCCGCCTTTCTCGGCCTCTTCGTCGAAGACCGGGCGTTCGCCGTGGCGATCGCGCTGTGGCTGGCCGTCTGCGCCGCACTCGCCTTCGTCCATGCGGCCACGCCGGAAATCCGCGCCGTCGTCCTCTTCGCAGGCTTATCCGTTATCTTGGTCACGGCCGTGGTTCGCGACGCGCGTGGGGGAGCCTGAGGAGTCATCGCGTAGAATCCCGTAGATGCCTCGCAGCGAAGCCCACCGGTATGCGGTCGCGAAGCTCAATCGCGCCCTCTGCCGCGGCATCGGACCGGGCTACAGCGTCCGCATCCACGACGAAGTCGACATACCGGACTGGCCCGGAAGCGAACCGCCCCACATCGACGTTGCGGTGCTGTTCGACCGCTTCTACCGCCCGATTCCGACGGCCGCCGACGCGCTGCTCTTCATAGAGGTCGCGGACGACTCGTACGATCACGACCGGCGCACGCGCATCCCGCTCTACGTGAAGGCCGGCGTCCAATCTTGGATCGTCAACATTCCCGAGCGTCTCATCGAATACTACGGTTCGCCCGAGGATCTCGACCTGCCGCACGGCACGATGTACGTGGAAAACGATTCGATCGAGATCCTCGGGTTACGGATTCCGGTGGGTTATCTGTTCGACGTGAAGGTGCGACCGTAGGCGCGAACAGGCACGTTCAGGCAGCGAGCGCCGCGAGCACGCGTTCGCCGAACGCATCCGTGCCGAGCGAAGCCTCGCCGGCCCGCGCGATATCGCGCGTCCGGGCGCCGCTACCGATCGTCGCGGTTACCGCGTTTTCGATGCGCGCGGCGGCGGCTTCGTCGCCGAGACTATAGCGGCACAATAGCGCGGCAGATAAGATCGCCGCGATCGGATTGGCCACGCCTTGGCCCGCGATGTCGGGCGCGCTGCCGCTAATCGGTTCGTAGAGGCCGAAGCGGCCGCGCTCGTTTTCGCGCGTGCCGAGGGTGGCGCTCGGGAGGTTGCCGAGCGAACCCGTCAGCATTCCGGCCTGATCGCTCAAGATATCGCCGAACGTGTTCTCCGTGAGGATCACGTCGAAGCGTTTGGGATCGCGCACCAACTGCATCGCCGCGTTATCGACCAGCAGGTGATCGAGCGCGACGTCCGCATACTCGGCGGCGTGCAGCGCGATCACGACGCGCCGCCACAGGCGCCCGCCTTCGAGCACGTTCTGCTTGTCGACCGACGTCACGCGCTTACGGCGCTTGCGCGCGAGTTCGAAAGCGACGCGCGCCACGCGTTGGACTTCGGGTGCCCGGTACACCATCGTATCGACCGCCGTCTCCACGCCCTCGATCGTGCGCGTGTACTTGGGTTCGCCGAAATAGAGCCCGGAGGTCGTCTCGCGCACGACGACCAGATCGAGCCCGCGCACGTACTCGGGCTTGAGGCTCGAGGCGTCCTCGAGGCCCGCGATCGTTTTCACGGGTCGCAGGTTCGCGAAGAGGTCGAAACGTTTGCGCAACTGCAAGATCGCGAACTCCGGGCGCTTATCCGAGGGCGCCGCGTCGTAGCGCGGATCGCCGACGGCGCCGAAGAGGATCGCGTCGCTGCGTTCGCAGAGCGCCTCGGTTTGCGCGGGATAGGCGGAGCCCGTCGCGTCGAGCGCGGCGGCTCCGACCAGCGCGCGTTCGAAGGCGAGATCCGGGCGCACGGCGCGCAGCACGCGCTCGGCGACGGCCGTGACTTCGACGCCGATGCCGTCGCCCGGTAAGACCGCGATGGTGGGCACGTCTCTTCCCTCTACACGAATGTGAACGGTGCGCGCGGCGCTTCGAGATGCGCCGTCACGCCGAGCGCCGCCCCGGCGACACTGAAACCTTCGAGCGTACCGGCCAACGCGTCGATCTGCTCGTCGCCGAGTAAAAACGCGGCCGACCAGAGCGCCCCGCGCCGGCCCGCCGTGCGCACCCGGCGCGTGGCCGCAGCGATCTCCGTGCAGGCCTGCCACACCCGCTGCGCGTGTTCCAGCGTCGGCGGCGGCGCCTCGAAGGCCGGCACGCGGGGCGCACGGCCGGCGCGCTGCGTCACGCGCAACAAATACGGTTCGCCGCCCGGCGGCGCGTGCGGCCCCGCATAAAGGTGCACGACGCATTCGCGCTTCGTACCCAGGCGCGCGAGCGCGCGCGACCATTTCGCGTACCGCTCGCGCGCATGCGCTTCGAGATCCGCGGCCTGCGGCACGGCCGTCAGCAGCGGCATCGGCGCGACGGGCCCCACCGCGCGCACGCGCTCGACGGACTGCTCGAGCACGCGTGCCTCGACCGCGAGCCAGGCCGGGTCGCAACGCTTGCGCTCCACCTCCTCCGGCGCGTAGCCGGCTTGATCGACGAACGAAAGCAGTAACGCGAGCCGCCCGACACGCATCGCTTGCACGCGACGACCCTCGACCGCGAGCCGGCGCCCCGCTAACTCGGGCGCGCATACGGCAAGCAGCAACACCGCGCGCCCGACGGGATACACGCGCGGTGCGCCCGCCGCCTGATTGCTCACGGGACTCTAGACTTCGGCGTGGACGGCCGAGCTGCCGTTCTTGGCGACCGGCGGCAACACGGGCGCCACGACGGGTGCCGCAGCTTGCGGAGCATCGACGAAGGCGGCGTTGAGCGGCGTCTTCTCGAGCAGCGAGAGGTGCGTCATCAGGAGGCTGCGCAGTTCGCTTTTGGCCTTCTCCGCCGTTTCGAGCGCCCGTTGGTACTCGCGCCGCGCGTCGCTAGCGCGATCGCCGAAGGTGGCGATCTCTTTTTCGACCTGCACGCGCGCTTCTTGGCGGATCAGGTCGGCTTCCTTATGGGCGCTCGCCTTCACTTCGTCGGCGGTGCGCTGCGCGAGCAGAAGCGTGTTCTGCAACGACTCTTCCATCGCTTTGAAGTGGCTGATCCGTTCGCGCAGATCGCTGATCTCGGCTTCGAGCGCGGCCCGCTGGTGCGCTTCGTCTTCGAGCGTCTCGATGATCTCGTCGAGAAACTGATCGACGTCGGCCGGGTCGTAGCCGTTGAGCTTCTTCTTGAACTGCTTGTGTTGGATGTCGACGATCGTGATCTTCGCCATGGCTCAGCCTCGATTCATCATGAAGTCGAACGACGGATCGGCCGCGAACGCCTCGCGGATTCCGTCCGAGTTCACTTGCGTGCCGGGTGGGACGACCAGGTACATCGCGTCCGCGAGCTTTTGGATCTTGCCGTCGAGCGTGTACGCGACGCCGCTCGTGAAATCGACCACGCGCTGCAAGAGCCCGCGATCGACGCCTTGCAAATTCACGATCGCGACTTGCCGCATGCGCAGCGCATCGGCGATGACCGTGACGTCCGCAAAACTGCGCGGCGCGAATAGGCTCACCTCACCGGCCGCCGCAGCGCGTTTCTCCCGCGAGGAGAACGAGACGACGTTGCGCTTGGGTGCCGGCGCCTCGTCCTCGTAAAACTCTTCGGTATCGTCCTCGTCCTCGTGAAGCGAGAAGAACGAACCGATCTTGTGCAGGACGCCCACTTTGTTTCCTCGCTGCTCGTGCATGCTCTCGTCGCTATTCATCGTACTTCCGTTCCCCGAAGATCGCGGTCCCGATGCGCACCATCGTCGACCCGCAGCGTATCGCTTCGTCCCAATCACCCGACATGCCGAGCGACAACGTGTCGCCGCCGACCGCTTCGAACGTCTCGGCGGCGCGCCCAAAGGCGCGCAGGATCTCCGCGCGATCGTCGGTGACCGGACCGATCGCCATGACGCCGTCGACGGCGAGGCCCTCATCGTTTCGCAGCCGCGCGGCCAGCGCCGACGCGTCCGCGGGAGCGATGCCGAAGCGCTCCGCGGGCGAGATATTGACTTGGATCAAGGCGCGCATCGGCTTGCCGAGGGAACGCGAAGCCTTAGCGATCGCCAGGCCCGCCTCGAGCCGGTCGATCGACTGCACGACGTCGAAGGTCTCGACGATCGCCTTGGCCTTGTTCGTCTGCACGTGACCGATGAAGTGCTTGCGCACGGGCGGCAAACCGGCGTATTTCTCGCGCGCCTCTTGCACGTAGTTCTCGCCGACATCGGTCAGGCCGGCGGCGATCGCCTCGAGAACGGCCTCGCGCGGGTGCTTCTTCGTCACCCCGAGGAGCGCGACGGAGTCGGAGGCCCGGCCGCAGCGGAGCGCCGCTTCGGAGATACGCTCGCGCAGCAGAGCTACGCGACCCGCGAGCGAATTCGGAGCGCCGGCAGGCTCAACTCCGATCCCGAGCTTCATGGGAGACCTGTCTTCCGTCCGTTCGCGGAGCTTTCCTATAACGGCGCCAGAACGGAGGGGGCCGCGTCCGTGCGACGGTTACGCCGGGCCGACACGACGACGAACGCGATGCCGATCGCGATCATCGGCAGCGCCAGCAGCTGGCCGCCGGTGAAGGGCCCGACCGCAAGGTCGGTCTGCCGCCAAATTTCCGCGAGCGAGCGCGTGACACCGTAACAGGTAAACCAGGTCCACGCCACCACGCCGTCCGGCGGCCGGCGCCGGTACACGAGGTAGACGATCGGTAAGACCGCGATGTCGAGCAGCGATTCGAAGATCTGCGAAGGGTAGCGGTAGCCGTCGGCGCTGGGAAACTTGATGCAGTACGGCTGGTCGGGATTGCAGATGTTGCCTACGAGCTCGTCGTTGATGAAGTTCACGATGCGCGTCAGTGCGAGGCCGACCGGCAGCAGCACGACGACCTCGTCGGCCAAGACGCTGAACGTAAGCCCGGGATGCTTGCGGACGAACAGCGCGATCGCGATGATGACGCCGATCAGGCCGCCGAAGAAACCCATCCCGCCGTTCCACACGGCGATCACGTTGATCAGGCTGCGCGGCATGTCGCCGAAATACAGCGCCGCGTCGTGCTTGGTGACGATGTCGGCGAAGACGAAGAACGTCCGGCCGCCGAGCAGCACGCCGACCAGCGCGTAGACGAGGAAATCCTGGACGCCGTCGACGGTCAGCCCAAGCCGCTTGCGCCCGGCGGGCCGGGCCATCCACGCGCCGACGGCAAGGAAGCCGGCCAGATACGAGAGCCCGTACCAGTGGACGGCGAGGGGCCCCAGATGGATGGCGACGGGGTCGATGTTCGGATAGGTGAACCAGTGCTGCACTGCCCGGCTCTTTCCGGCCCGCGAACCGCGGTCCTCGGAGGGAGGGCGAGCACCGTGACTGCCGGCGCGGGCCCCCGCCGCGGATGCGGCAGAAAACACGGCCGGATGGTCCCGACCCGAACCGACCCCAATCCTGAATTGCGGCCGACACGCTCGAAGCCCATACGAACTTCAGTCGTCAGGTTGGTGAGGCCGGTCGTAACGGTGGCGAGGCCGGTCTCGAGGCCATTGAGTGCGCATCGACGCGCTCGAATCCGCGATGAACCGCTAGCGCGAGATCGTCAATCCGGACAATACCCTTTCCGGCACCTGCTCCTCGGCCATCGCTTCGGTCACAACCTCTCTTGACGTGCGGCTTCTCGCTTCGTCCCACCCGAGCTCGTTGCCGTGTACGATTTCAACACTGCCACGATACTGTGGTCCGCCCGCTAGCGAAGCCGGATGTTAGCTCGGCCGTTCAGACTCGGGCCGATCACAGATCGATCTTCGCCTCGAAGACCGACACGCGTGCGGTCTAGCCGCGAACCTCTTCCTTGACTTCGCGCATGTCGATCGTGAGCGTAGCGAGGCCGCTACGCACCTCGGCGAGGCCGCTACGCACCTCGGCGAGGCCGCTACGCACCTCGGCGACTTCGCTACGCACCTCGCGTACTTCCGCCTCGAGGCCGTTTAGTCGCGAATCGACACGCTCGAAACCGCGGTGGACCGCGATCGCCAGAGCGTCGATCCGGCCCAAGATCTCTTGATGTTCGGGTCTGTCGGACATTCGTTTTACACCTCTCGCTAGCCAAGCCTACGACTCCGGCGTTGCCGAAACATTGCGGACCGGCGGCGCCGTCGCGTCGAAGGGCGCAGCATCTAATCCCCGAGCGGTCTGAGCAGCAGTTCGTCTGCCGCTTGGAAGCCGAACTCCGCGTACAGCGACCGGGACGCTTCCGTCGGCCGCAGAACCAGCGAAGCCAACCTCTTCTCGCGCGCGAGGGTGATGATGTGCCGCACGATCTCGCGCGCGACGCCGCGGCGCCGCGCGTGCGGAGCTACGTAGACCGATTGGACGCGTCCCGCGCGGTCCGACCCGTTGCCGGGGCGCGGAACGACCAGATACACGAGCAGCCCGCCGCTGCCGATCACGGCTCCATCGTTCTCGGCGATATAGGCGGCGTACGATTCGTCACGCATGCAGCGCTCGAAGAAGTCGCGCCACACGGGAAGTTGCGGCTGAAGCTGCGCGCTCGTCCAGGTATCGGTTTCGATCCAAACCGCGGCTCGATGTTCGGCCAGGAGCGGCGCGTCGGCCGGCGTCGCGCGACGGACGGTCACGGATTCACGATCGCCTGAAGATACACGGCGCAGGCGCTTCGCCGCCATCGAGTCGTCCGCCCGTTAAGGCGAAATCGCGTAGATCGAACCGATTCCGTACGCACCGCCGCCGGAGGTCGTACCGTAGAGCAATCCGTTGAAGGAGGTGAGCGGCGTCGTCGGTCCCGTCGCGCTGTAGATCGCACCGTAAATTCCGGAGTACGATCCGGCGAACTGGTGGAGAACGCGTTCGGCACCGGCCGGCGTCACCGCGAAAATCGTTCCGCAGCCGCACGACGCCGATCCGCCCGCGCTCGTCGTTCCGTATAGCACGCCGTTGACGGCCACGAGCGTCGCGTACGGGTTCGCGCCGTCCGCACCGCCCTTGAAACGGTAGACGACGCGTTCCGTCCCCGCGGGCGTGATCGCGAAGACCGTTCCGTCTCCGTTCGCATCGCCGCCGCCCGCGGTCGTGCCGTAAAACGTGCCGCCGAGTTCGACGAGGGCCGACATCGGCGACTGCCCGTCCTGACCGCCTCGAAAACGGTAGAGGACGCGTTCGGCACCCGCAGGCGAGAGGGCGAACACCGTGCCGTACCCGTTCGGATCGTTGGAACTCGTCGATCCGCCATTCTCGGTCGTTCCGTAAAAGAAGTCGCCCACGGCCAGCAGCCCGGCGACCGGACTCCCGCCGTCGGCCGCAACGGTTCCATCTTGGCCGCCCCGGAAATCGTAGATGCCGTGCGTGACGCCGGTCGTCGATGTCGCGAAGACCGAGCCGGAGAACGGGTTTCCGTTTGCCTCGGCGTTCGTGCCGTACAATGCGCCGCCGAGCGCCGTCAGCCCGTACGGATATTCTCCGACGGCATCGAACTCCGCAAAGGCCTTTAACGTGCGTCCCTGGCCCGTGGGGCCCACCGTGAAGACGGTCCCGGAACCTGCCTCACCACCCTGGATGGTCGTACCGTAGAAGGTGCCGCCGGCGGAAATGAGACTGCTCGGGGCCGCACCGCCGGTCGCGCCCGGAAACCAGTAGATCGGGCGTTCGGTGCCGTCGGGCGCAACCTTGAAGACCGTTCCGTCGTTCGCGAGACCACCGCGGAAGGTGGTGCCGTAGAGCGCTCCGCCCGCGACGATCAGACCGGTTCCCGGATACGCTCCGTCCGGCCCGCCGGCAAACGCGTGCGCGACGCGAAAGCCCTGACCCGTCGTGCCGATCGCGAAGACGTCGCCGAAACCGTACGCGCCGAGCGCACCCGCCACGCCGTACAATTCGCCGTCCAGGTACGCGAGATTCGACGGCGCGAAGCCGTCGCCGTTGCCTCCGAACGTGTGCAGAACGTGTTCCGTCCCGCCGCCGAACGAAAAGATCGTGCCGAAATCATGGCCGTACGGGATCCGGTTCGTCGCTCCGCTTTCATAACCCGAGGTAGTTCCGTAGACCACGCCGCTTACCGTCGTCAAGCCGCTCGGCGTCGCGCCGTCGCTCGCGCCTTCGAAGGCGTGGTAAACGCGTTCCCGGCCGGTCAACGTCGCCTCGAAGACCGTGCCGAAACCGTTCGGGTACGCCGTCGACGACAGTCCTCCGTTCGACGTGGTGCCGTAGATCCGGCCGTTCGCGTACGCGAGCCCGTTCGGTTGCGCCCCGTCACCCGACTTCACGCCCTTGAAAACGTAGAGCGACTTGAACGCACCGGCCGGGGTTAGCGAAAATAGCGCGCCGGAACCGGTTTGATTGAGGTTCGCGACCGGACCGCCGGAACAGGCTCCGTACAACGTCCCATCGATCGGAATGAGCGCGCTCGGATACGCCCCATCGGTGAAAACGTTGAAACTGTGCAAGACGCTTTCCCGGCCCGCCGTCGTCACGGCGGCGATGGCCCCATAACCGTATTTTCCACCGCCGGCGGTCACGTAGAGGACGCCGTTGAGCGCGGCCACGCCCGTCGGGTAACCCGCATCCGTACCGCCTTTGAAGGCATAGATCACGCGCTCGACGCCGCTCTCGCTTACCGAAAAGACGACGCCATGAGTCGCGTAGTTCACGACGGTCCCGCCGAGCTTGGCCACGCCGTACAGCGTACCGTTCATATACGCGAGCCCGACCGCGTCGGAGCCGTCCGGGCCTCCCTTGAAGCGATAGAGAACCTTCTCCGCGCCCGACGGCGTCATCTCGAAAACGGCATCCTGCGTCGTGCCGTAGAGGCGTCCGTTCGCTGCGATCATGAAGTTGGGATTCACGGTATCGGCCGGCGGCGCGAAGCTATAGCAGGTTGCGGAAAAAATAGTGGTCGAGTGAGCTGACGACTACTACATGTGGTGCTTTCATGCTGCTATACTTTCATCATGCGTGGAGAGCATTCGCAAGAAGTCGGCATGTGGAGCTACATTTC